>Ga0207985_1000007_pt1 | contig 93617 bp, 93 predicted proteins | sample ETNtaG_3_FD_185761 | JGI IMG/M metagenome (GOLD analysis project Ga0207985, IMG submission 185761) | Marine microbial and viral communities from oxygen minimum zone, Eastern Pacific Ocean - ETNP201302SV84 (SPAdes) (version 2) | ecosystem: Environmental > Aquatic > Marine > Unclassified ...
ATAGCCCAGCATCAGCCATGGGCCTGTAGCTTAGTCAGGTAGAGCACCGGGCTTTTAACCCGGTGGCCGGGGGTTCGAATCCCCCCGGGCCCGCCTGCTCAGCTACGGGATCATGGTTGAGAAAGGGCTGTGGGGAGTGTGGAAAATGGCGGTAAAAAGCTCAACAAAGAAGAGGCTCATCGAACTAGGCGTTACAGAAGAACATGCCCACAAACTTGCGGATGACGCAAACATGGATGCTATCAAGCGAATGACCGTCGAAGAAGTAGCCAAGAAGGTCGGCTTAGAGTCAGGGGCATCCGAGTTAGAAAATATCATGGGAATTATCAGGGAGCAGGCAGCCTCCAGGAGAAGGAGTAGGTCTGGAAGGATAACAATATCCAGAACGGCCCTTCTGGATGAAGATATTCCAATTGGAGAGGACAGGTTCAATGTACTGAATCACCAACTTGTTCCACACCATTCTCTAGTTCCTGAAGAGGACGAAGCATCCGAACTCTCTCCTTGGGGACTAATGGAAAAGGGCGACAATGGGGAAGACAGACTGGCAAAGGAGCTATTGCCAAAGATTCTGATAACCGATCCCTCCGTCCAAGCATTGAAGGAAATGGAGGAGGCAGATAGAGCCGACCTCCCTGCTGGATGGCTAAAAAATAGAGTTGTAAAGATTTTCAGATACAGCAGATCTGCTGGAGCGAGTACAGCCTACAGGCTAATAGTGGAGAGTAACTAAGGGGGAATATTATGAAGGAAATTGTTGAGAGTTATTTCGCGCATAGAAGTATGGTAAACCATCAGCTTGCATCGTATGACGATTGCATCCCAATCGGCGATGGTAAAGGAAGTAGGATGGAGAACATAGTCAAAGGAATTCGCATAGGAAGCGACGACGCATTAGTGGATGTTCCAGGAGGAGAAGACGCCGGGGGTATGATCAAACTGGACGTTCTTGACAAAGAAATCTATATTCGCATGAAGGGCATTAGACTAGGGGCCCCAACTGTCAGAGAAGCCAATGGCGCTGAGCACCCAGCTACGCCTTTGGAATGCCGACTTAGGAAGCTGACCTACTTCTCGCCCATATACATGGACTTCAGGATATACAGAGATGACCTGCCACCATCATCGACAGATTCCGACATCGGCTTTATCGAGGAAGAGGGAGTCCACATTGGAAACCTCCCAATTATGGTCAGATCAGGAAGGTGTAACCTACATCCAGATCACATCGCGGGAACTCAGGAGAAGTCGCTAAAACTCTCGCCCACCACGTCCGCCGAAGATGCCCAGAGACACAAGGAGCTACTCAGGAAATCTGGTGAGGACCCACTCGACCCCGGTGGTTACTTCATTATCAATGGAACAGAAAGGGTGCTCATCTCAATGGAAGATTTAGCTCCAAACAGAGTCACCGTAGAAAAGAACAAGAAATACGCCCATGAGACAGAGGTTGCCAAGATATTCTCACAGAAAGACGGCGTCAGGAAGCCAATCAATGTGGAAAAGAGACGCGATGGTATGCTAATGGTAAAAATTCCAAGCGCAGGTACTACTGCGATCCCAGTTGTTCTTCTAATGAGGGCCCTTGGGATGGAGAATGACAGGGATATCTTCTCTGCTATCGCAGGGCCGGTAGAGGCAATGAAGTACACAGTCGCCAACCTCAATGATGTCAAAGACAACCCAGAATATGGTGTGGATAATACCGAGGAGGCAATGGCATGGCTCGAGAAGAAATTCGCGGCTGGCCAGCAGAAGGAATACAGGGAATCAAGGATTCAGAACCTCCTGGATAAGGAGCTACTGCCACATCTCGGCTCAGACGAATCCGTGAGGACCAAGAAAGCAATCTTCCTTGGAAGGATTGTAAGGCAGGTTCTAGAGATGGCCATCACCAACAGAGACCCTAACGACAAGGATCATTATGCCAATAAGAGAGTCAGGCTCGCTGGAGACCTAATGGAAGACCTATTCAGAGTTGGTGTTCAAGGCCTTGCAAGAGATCTGAAGTACCAACTAGAGAGACATCACAACCGAAAGAGAGAACTCAAAATCAACTCATGCCTGAGGCCAGATGTCCTGACATCAAAAATTATGCATGCACTAGCTACAGGAAATTGGGTTGGAGGGAGATCCGGAGTAAGCCAACTCTTGGACAGGACTACTTATCTTGCCTCCCTATCTCACATGAGAAGGGTTACCAGTCCCCTTGTTAGGAGCCAGCCACACTTCGAGGCCAGGGACTTGCACCCAACGCACTGGGGCAGACTTTGTCCAAACGAGACTCCTGAAGGACAGAATTGTGGTCTTGTGAAGAATGCCGCGCAAATGATCGATGTTTCTGAGGAAGTTCCTGAAGACGACGTCAAGGAGTTACTGATAGAAGCAGGAGTTAATCCCAATCCAGAAGGATGGGCAGATGGTTCCAGAATTCACGTGAACGGTGATATCTTCGGCCTTCACAAGAGGCCCAACAAACTAGTTTCACAATTTAAGAGAAGAAGGCGTTCGGGCAGAATTAGGCCCGAGGTAAGTATTCGTCATGATACTGAGAACAGAGATGTTTTCATCAATACGGACAGAGGCAGAATAATGAGGCCTTTACTGGTTTTAGAAGATGGCACTCTGAACCTCGCAAAGTTCCACCTTGAGGGTCTGAAAACCGGTGAAATAACCTTCTCGGATCTTGTTTCATCAGGAGTCATAGAATGGGTAGACGCTGAAGAAGAAGAGGACTTACTAATAGCGCCAAGGCCTTTCGACCTACCCGAGCTCTCTCCCAAGAACAAGAGGCCAATAGATCCGGCAAAGGTCGAATGGACAAATCTTGGAGATGAAGAAATTTCCAAAGCAAAGCTGAAAGTCGAAGTAAAGATGGCCGATGGGTCAACTGCCACTGAGAAGTTTTCAGTACCTTTGAACTACCATCAAAAGGAAATCGATGCCCTCCGTAAGAAAGAGAAAAAGGACAACACCGTTCTAGTGTACACTCACGTAGAGATAGACCCCCAGCTCATACTTGGCGTGTGTGCTGCTTTAGTCCCCTACCCAGAACACAACTCCACACCCCGTGTTACTGGGGGAACAGCCATGGTGAAGCAGAGTCTAGGCCTTCCAAGCGCAAATTATCGCTTGAGGCCAGATACAAGAGCCCACGTAATGCACTACCCCCAGGTCTCAGTTGTAGGGACCAGAGCAATGGATACCACCAACTTCAACAGCAGGCCGGGTGGACAGAATTTTGTGGTTGCAATTATGAGCCATCACGGTTACAATATGCAAGATGCAGTCATAATGAACAAGGCCTCAGTTGAACGAGGCTTAGGAAGGTCATCATTTGTCAGGACTTACAATGCAGAAAACAGAAGGTTCCCTGGAGGACAAGAAGAAAGAATCGAAGTCCCTGGTACAGGCCTAGATGAAGTCAAAGGAATGAAATCCTTCGATAGCTACGCACATCTGGAAAGAGATGGCCTTCCAGTACCAGAAGAATTCCTATCGAGTGGAGGAGGTCCAGATTCCGCGGTTTTAGTCGGAAAAACCAGCCCTCCAAGATTTTTGGAAGAAGCACATGGCGCGTTTCTTCAAGCACAGGAAAGAAGAGAGTCTTCCATGATGGTTCGCCATGGCGAGGAGGGGTGGGTCGACAACGTTTTCGTTACCGAGTCATTGGACTCGGGAAGGCTAGTAAGAATCACCCTCCGAACAAATAAGATTCCGGAATTGGGCGACAAATTTGCGAGTCGTCACGGTCAGAAAGGAATCATCGGTAGAATTGTCGAAGAAAGGGACATGCCCTTCACTGCGGATGGGGTCATCCCAGATCTGATCATTAACCCACATGCCATTCCCTCTAGAATGACTGTGGCTCACGTACTTGAGATGATTGGAGGAAAGGTTGGATCTCTTGAGGCCAGAAGGATAGATGGTACAGCATTTACCGGTGAAAAGGAGGACTCCCTGAGGGCTGGACTTCTGAGAAACGGTTTCAACCACACAGGAAGAGAGAACATGATTAGTGGAGAGACAGGTGAGCAATATCCAGCCGAAGTCTTCGTCGGGGTTATCTATTACCAGAGGCTCCACCACTTAGTCAGCAGTAAGTTACATGCCAGAAGCAGGGGAAGAGTACAGATTCTAACTAGGCAACCAACCGAAGGACGAGCGAGACAAGGAGGCCTCAGGTTCGGAGAGATGGAACGAGACTGTCTGATTTCCCATGGTGCATCCATGGTAATCAAGGATCGCCTACTCGATGAGTCGGATGGATGGCCACTAATGGTTTGTAATACTCCCAGATGCGGGCACATCGCATACTATGATTGGAAGAGGAGGACAACGGTCTGCCCTTCGTGTGGAGACCGAGCCGATGTTCATTCGGTCCAAACGTCCTACGCATTCAAACTACTCCTAGATGAAATGAAAAGTCTTGGGGTAGCTATGAGACTAGAACTGGAGGACAGAAGATGAGTGCTAAAGACGCAGCAAAGATTCCAAAGAGAATTGAGGCCATCAAATTCACATTGATGGACCCTAATGAGATTCGTAAAATGTCATCTGTAGAAGTAAAGACAGCTGATACCTACAAGGATGATGGTCACCCTTTCAAGCAAGGATTGATGGACCCGAAGATGGGAGTAATAGATCCAGGAGTTAGGTGCGAAACGTGTGGTAACAAACACGATGAGTGCCCAAGCCATTTCGGACACATAGCGCTAGAGTTGCCTGTGATGCACATCGGTTTTACAAATTTAATCAAGACTGCCTTGAAGTGCACCTGCAACACTTGTAGCAAGATACTGTTGCATGACAAGCCAGACACTCATCCCGTGGATCCAGAGAAGTCAGAACAGGACTACTACAATGACAAGGTTAAGGATGTAATCATAAAGCATGGAGTCGGCTCTACAGAATTTAAGAACACCATCAAAGACATCGAGAAGGAGTGCTCAAGCAAAAAGAGGACAATATGCATGCATTGTGGCAGCGAGCAGGGGAAAATAATCCTCGATAAACCCTCCACATTCAAGGAAAAGAAAGAGAACAAGGGCGAGCACAAGCTCAATGCTCGTGACATCAGGGAATGGCTAGAGAGAATCCCAGACGAGCACCTAATATTCCTTGGAATGGACAAGGATGCAGCAAGGCCAGAATGGACTATAATGAAAGTCCTTCCAGTTCCGCCAATTACTGTAAGGCCATCCATTACATTGGATAGCGGAGATAGGTCCGAAGATGATCTCACTCACAAACTAGTCGATGTATTGAGAATAAACCAGAGACTCAGAGAAAACAGGGACGCCGGAGCACCACAGTTGATAGTCGAAGACTTATGGGAGCTCCTTCAGTATCACTGCACTACTTACTTTGATAATCAGACTAGTGGAATACCTCCTGCCAGGCATAGGTCAGGAAGGCCCTTGAAAACACTCGCTCAAAGGCTGAAAGGAAAGGAAGGGAGATTCAGAAGTAACCTGTCGGGTAAGAGGGTAAACTTCTGCGCCAGAACTGTGATCAGCCCTGACCCCAATCTGGGAATCAATGAGGTTGGAATCCCGGTCCAAACTGCAAAAGAGCTAACTGTTCCAATCAGGGTCACAAGTAGGAACAGAGAACAACTAAGGCAGATGATTCTTAGGGGCCCAGATGTTCACCCCGGTGTCAATTACATAATTAGGGGAGATAGATTCAGAGTAAGAATTACCGATAGAACAAAGTACATCTGGTCCGGTTTCAGATGCCTAAACCCCCAATGTCACTCAGGAAGCGAGGATGAACCATATAGTGGATATAGGCCTGATTTGAATGAAGTTCTGCCTGCTCCAAACTTCCTGCCCGGACTGGTCCTGAAACCACAAAAGAGGAGAAACTCCTTTGGAGAACTCGAGGAAGAGTGGGGCGTAGACCTGGATGCTACATTGTCCAACCTCAGGGGTGAGGACGAGAGAGGCCTACCTCTCCCAGAAAATGATCCAAGAGCAGCAATTCACTACAGGTGGAAGTGGGAAATGGAGAATCCCACCGAGTATTTGCCAGATCATCTGGAGGTTAATTGTCCGCATTGTGGTAGTCCTGAGATAGAGGATGAATATGGAAACTCAGTGGGAACGGATATCGAAGACAGATTGAGCACATTCGATCTCGATGGAAATCCACGTCCCGGAGTTGTGGTAGAGAGGCACCTAATTGATGGCGATGTCGCGCTATTCAACAGACAGCCTTCGCTTCATAGAATGTCCATGATGGTCCACGAGGTAAGGGTAATGCCAGGTAAGACCTTCAGATTCAATCTGGCTGATTGCACACCTTACAACGCCGATTTCGATGGAGATGAAATGAATCTCCACGTTATTCAGAGCGAGGAGGCTAGGGCCGAAGCTAAGATCTTAATGAGAGTTCAAGAGCACATAATCACACCTAGATATGGTGGCAGTGTAATCGGAGGTATACATGATCATATTTCCGGAGCATACTTACTGACGCACGGTGATAGGGTACTGCCCAAGAATCTCGTAATGCAGGTGTTGGGGGACACCAACTGGGACGGAGAACTGCCTCCCGAGGTCGAGAAAGATGGAGTAATCGGCTACAGGGGCAGTGATGTACTGAGTCTGATTGTCCCTGAAGGATTCAAGTTGGACTACATCAGTAGGATTGGCGACAATGTCAATGTTTCCAAAGGAGATGTATCAGGTACTATCGATAAGAGGGGAATTGGTGCGGAGGACGGAAGGCTTCTGGATGCTGTCGTCCACACACATGGGCCAGAGGCGGGAGCTGAATTCCTGGATAGAATGACTAGGATGACTATCTCAATCTGCACTTCCCTTGGATTTACAACTGGAATCGACGATGAGGACCTTCCTCCCGAGGCAAAGTCAGAGATCGCTAAAATAAACAAGCGGGGCAGTGATGCAGTCGATTTAGAGTTGGAGAAGTTCGGCAAAGATGGCAGAAGATACGAGACACGCCCAGGAAGGACCCCCTTGGAAACTCTAGAGGAGAACATACTAATGATACTAGATGAAGCCAAGACCGAATCAGGTAATGTAGCCAAGTCGTTCCTAGGTTCAGATAACGCCGCGGTAATGATGGCTACCTCTGGGGCCAGAGGGTCGATGGACAATCTTGCCATGATGGCCGGTTCAATAGGCCAGCCCAAGGTTCGCGGTAAGAGACTCGAAAGAGGGTACCAAGACAGAGTATTGGCACACTTCCCAAGAAATGCAAAGGGAGCTCAAGAGAAAGGATTCGTAGGCTCTTCCTTCAAACGCGGCCTTGAGCCGACAGAATTCTTCATGCTTTCTGTTTCTGGACGCGAGTCATTAGTCGATACAGCGGTAAGAACCGCCAAGTCTGGATACATGCAAAGGAGATTGATCAATGCCATGGACGACCTCAAAGTGGTAGACGATGGAATGGGCTCTGTCAGAAATACTGCTAACAGAATCATACAGTTCGAATACGGCGAAGATGGAGTCGACCCAGCTAGGAGTAGGGGAGGAAGGCCATTTGATGTGACAATGGTCTTAGATGACGCTCTTGGAGGTGAAAACTGATGGTCGTAAAGAGTGCAACCAAGAAAAAGCTCATGGATCTTCAGATCGATGAGGAATACGCCCACAAGCTGGCAGACGACAGGAAATGGGATGATGTCAAAGTTCTGACTCCGGGTCAGATTGCACAAATTTGTGGCATTGACTCGGGTACCGCACAGAGAATTAGTGACCTAATGGCGGCCTCCTCCAAATCTGCCAGAAGCGCCGCTGCCTCTACAGAGAAGACTGTAGTTAGGAGGAAATCTGCGGCAGCAAGGAGAAGAAGGAAGTCGATGCTACCTCTGGAGGGATTTGACGATGAATTCAAGATGGGTCAGATACTGAGAGATGTAGATCACAAAGATGACATCTATCAACAGCTACATTCAGCTTCTGTTAATGCTAATTTGAGCCTTACTCCGAGGATGCTCATGGACCTAACGGAAGGAATAAGGGCCAGAGGAATCAAGAAAATCACACCTTCTAAAGCAAAGAAGGTGATCGAATCAGCCAGAGCCTCATTGGTAATGTCCCGGGCCGATCCCCATGAGGCCGTTGGAATCACTACAGCGCAGTCAATCGGCGAACCTGGTACTCAAATGACGATGAGGACTTTCCACTATGCGGGTGTAGCTACAGTAAACGTTACACAGGGTCTTCCAAGAATTATCGAGATTGTGGATGCTAGAAAGACACCGAATACGCCTACAATGAGGATATATCTCAACGAGAAGAACTCGAAAGGTAAACCTCTCAGAACAAATGAGAAGCTTGTGAGGGAGATAGCCGCTGGACTTGAAGCTACAACTACTAGTGACATTGCAAATATCGATGTTGAGGTCGCCCAGAGGTATCTAAGTTTGAAGTTGAATAAGTCAAATATGAGGCTGAAAAATATGAGCGGTGCAGAGGTTCAAGACAAACTTAGCAGGGCTTTGAGGCTTTACATACAGGCCGACAATGATGACAAACCTTCAGAATTGAAGATCATACCTGGCATTGCGAAGAAAGAAGACCTTGAAACACTAGCCACGGACCCTCCTACATACACAGACCTCCTCCAGCTTGAAGATAAAATCAAGAAACTACAGTTGAAGGGGATTAGAGGGATCATAAGAGCCAATGTGCAGGCAGGTGAGAATGACGAGTACTACATCTCCACAATAGGGTCCAATCTTCCTAAGGTGAGCGAATTCGCCGGTATAGACAGATCAAGGACATATACCAATAATATCAATGAGATTCAGTCATATCTGGGCATAGAGGCCGCCCGGCAGGCAATCATTAATGAGATGTCTGACACTCTTGAGGGGGCAGGTCTTGATGTTGATGTCAGGCATCTTATCACTGTGTCTGACGTTATGACGAGTAGTGGAGAAGTAAGGGCTATTGGAAGGCATGGTGTTAGCGGTACAAAGCATAGCATACTAGCCAGGTCCGCCTTCGAAGTAACTGTCTCTCACTTGCTAAGGGCAGGTATCATCGGAGAGAGAGACGAGTTGAGAGGAGTAACGGAAAATATCGTAGTCGGGCAGCCAATAGCCCTCGGTACTGGAAGCGTTGATTTGTTTTATATTCCAGATGAGGCATGAGGTGAGAAAATGGATCTAACGAGAAATCTAAAGCAGGCATTGAGTACTGGAAAAGTAATATTCGGACAAAGGGAGACGATGGGGGCATGCTCTAAAGGGGATGCTAGGCTTGTTCTAGTAGCCGCAAACTGTCCCGAGACTTTCCTCTCGGATATCGTAGATTCTCACCCAGGCGTTCCAGTACACAGGGTTCAGATGGTTAACAGACAGTTAGGTGCAGCTTGCGCGAGGCCTTTCTCAATCAGCGCACTCTGCATCATAGACCCAGGCCAGAGTGAATTGATGTCACTCCAACACAATATATGATGCTGATTTGCTTGTTTGCCTATGGTTATAGCGCACGCTTCAAGTCAGGTGACTCCTTCAGAGTAATTCGTGGAAGATGCAGTTAGGCAACTACTAAGCGCGAGAGGAGTTCGTCTCGAACCTTCTCCCGGCATTGTGTCTTCTCCAGGCTTTTCTCTGTTGGGAGTAGCCGAAAGAGTACCCGAATTTGGTGAAAAGGGAGGCAATCCAGTAAATGTCTGGCACTTTGAATCCAATTTATTACCAGTAAGTATGGCCGAATTTGAAAGATGGGTCGTCGATGCTCCTCTAGGTAGGCATTGGATACTGAGCGAAAGGAAATTACCGGAAGAGTACACTTCCATATTGCCCCCCGGTCTAGAGATTGTAGTATGGGGGCCGAATGATATGTCAGTTTGGCTTGGAGAGGCTATTCTATCAGGTGAGCTAAAAGTCACTGCCCAAATAACTAATCTAGATGCCACACGCACAGCCAATACCGATAGAGAGGGACAAAATCATGACATGGTGGGCTCAATTAAACCGATTGTCGAAATCGAGTCCTGGCTCACCCAGAAAGGCTACGAAGGGGCATTGACTTATCCAGTTCTCCTAAATTGCATTATATGGAAAGTAGAGGGTACTATAGTCTCACCAGCCGGTGAGTCTGAAAATAAAAAATGGATGATTCTTGAAGACCCTTGGGCATCAACAATATCTATATTTGATGGTTTTGATAATTCACTCCACTCGCCCAGTTTGAGAGTGTTAGATCCCCCCTCGTCAAGGTGGAAAGGAACTGAACAGATAAAATCCCTTCTGCCATCAATATTAGATTCCAGAAGACAGGGTAAGACGGAAGATGCAGATAGTTCGGTTAGAAGTATAATGCTAGAATGGTGGAGATTGGACGCTAGCTCTGCAATAATTTTTCCAAGAAATATCGGAATACCAGCATGGGTAGTCAAACTTGATGGTAGAGAGGATACAGTCCTTCACGGACTTAATGGCAGGACGTACCCAATCGCCTAATTTCTCTGTAACGACATCAGCTCTTCAGTTGATAACGTGTCCCCAGACATCAACTTAGACATAAGATCGGAAACCTCAGTCTTATCCTCTGATTCTCCTACCTTCGTTCTTGATTCCATAGCCTTAACAATATCCTGGATTGAGTGGATGCACCTTAGTGAAACTATGTACAAGCTATGTATTGAATCTGCCTCCTTTTTCGACTTAGTCAGTCCGGAGTGAGCGGAATTAGCTGACTCTCTAAGCCTATCCACTTCCTCTGAGAGCTCTACCATCAGATCATGAGCCTCTTGAGCCGCGACAACAGCCTTCTCAACCCTATTGTGAGCTTCTTCTTGTGTTCTTTCAGCATTACGGACTGCGGATTTTAGATCACTTAACTTACCGCCGTCTTTATTGGAAGCCTTTGCCTCCTTCAACTCCTGACTAAGCCTTTTCATCTCCCTGAAGAAACCCTTCTCGCTAGCCCCAGTGAATCCACCTCTCTCGTATTTTCTTTCCAATGCATCCATTTTTGCCCTAATCTTTGATGGAGGGGGACCAGATCTGCGCGTTGTGCTTTCACCATTTTCCTCAAGCCTCGAAAGTATCTCTCTCAACTCGGTCCTAATTTGCTTCAGCTCGTCGGATTTCTCTGCTCTCTCAATTTTCAGCTCCTTGACCTTTGTATTCGCAACATCCCGAATGTCTTTCTGAGACCTGACTTCTGAAATTAGCTCCTTGACCTGACGATTAACTTCATTCCGGGTATCTAGATATGCCCTGACCTTCGCATTAAGCTCGTCTCTAAGCTCGCGTCTCTCTTCAAGACCAGACTCTAGAGCCTCCTTGACGGGAGAAAATACTTTGTCGATCTCATCAAGCTCCAACTTCCTTCCTCCCTAATTACGAATTTGAACTGACATTTAAGAACATATATCTCAATCTTCCCTGTTTGTTGCAAGGTTTCCCTTTCTCGGCCCTCTCCGTGATACTCCAATCTTCCTCCTCTTTTTGGGTGTATCTGTTTTTCTCTCAATGGATTTAGCTCCAGAACCCGATTTACTGCCAGCTAGGTCAGAAAGATTGCCAGAGCCCAATAAAGCGTCTAGTTCAAGTGTGCTTAGAGATCCGCCTGTCTTCGCTTTTGCCTTAATTTCTGAGAATCTAACCTTTCTGTTCCTTCCACCGGTAACCCTCTGGTATGACCTCACCCGAGAAAGCTCCTTCCGTAGAGATTTCCTTTCATTATCTATGGACTCTATCCTTTTGTCAATTTTTGAAATCCTTTTACTGATTTTCCTGACTTCGCCTCTATTCGCTTTGCCCTCAACTCCCGCTTCTGAGTCTGCACGTTCCTCCAGGCCTTTCCTTTCCTTTTTCCCCTCATCCAGTTTCGAAGTTATTTCCCTCATTTCCTTAGCTTTTACAACATATTCTGAGTGCGCATTTTCCGACTCGGACTTTTTTGTTATCGACGCCTGAATTTCAAAGAATCTTCTGAATGCTTCCAGTTCCCTCGGGAGTGTTGGGACTGCCGTTAGATCATTGTCTATTGTAGTCAACCTCCTATACGTCTCGGAAAGCCACTCCTTCAGGACCTCCATAGGAGGAGGAATTAGCTTGTTAACCTCGTCCCTTCTCTTCCTATGTGTATCCGCAGATTTTCTGGTCTCGTGAAATTTTCTGAGCAGGTCCCTTCTTTCTGAGTCGGCCCCTTCCATTCCCCCAACAATATTTCTGAGAACCCTGACCCTGTTAACTAAGTCCATCCTCTCGGCCCTAATGTCCCTCCTTTCACCTTCAAGTGACCCGAGCCCACGCTCAAGCTCGCTTCTGAGATCATGGACCTGATTTCCATCAAGATTTTCTAGATCCTGAAAGGAGTTCGAATTAATCCCTTCACTCATTCTTCTTCCTCCTTGCCCTTCTTTCCCTTCCTCATAGCGAAGGAAGATGCCCCTCCGGACAAAACTCTGTTCATATCAATAAGCAGATCATCAAATCCATTTACTTCATCTCCAAATCCAGAAGAAACCTTTCCTTCCCAGAGAGCTATTGCATCCGAGGATTGTGAATAAAGCTCTTTGGCTCTATCCAGTTGCCTTCTTGTATCCCTAATTTCTTCCTTTAAGGCTACCATTTTCTCATAAAGAGGCTGTGCCTTTTCCACGGCCTTCATCATTCTAGAGTGCGCTGTCTCTGAAGCTTTGAAATTAGAAACCATTATTTTTCTAGAATCGAGATATTTAGACATTTCTGGATTGGATGCCCTCCTCTCCTTGAGCCATTTCTCGTTCTGCTCAATTAGCTTCCTCCTCCTGGAAATTAGCCTGCCCTCTTCTCTGTGGTCCAGAGCAGATGTCTCTATTGTGGACTCTATGTTCTCCAGCTCTTCAAGAAGCTTCATCTTCTTCCACTCGGGATCCAAATTAACCATTCCTCCAGTTTTTGATAGTGTGTCTACAGACTGTCTAACTTCAACCAGCTTTTCCCGGGCAATTTTCTGAGCAGTATTTCTTTTCTGCTTATTATCGGCCACAACATCATTTGCAGTGGCATGAGCTTCAACCGCCCTCTTAACTTTGGGAGCAAGGGCCTCTTCTTCAGCCTCCAGATTCCTAATTACGTTGGGCAACTGCTCCTCCAAGGCTTTCCATCGGGCCAGAAGGCCTTCAGCAAGCATCTCGGGTTTTACCTCCATCAACTGTTGGACGTCCATTGCAATCCCGCCCACCCGTGACCGTCGGTTAAAGGTCACTATGTGACCTCGGGAAGGGTTTGTTTGATACGCCTCCACATCTCGGAAGTTTTGAGGGACGGGTGTGATGCATACTGCTAACTTTGCCATTGCTGTAGTTTTCCTCCTCCTTTTTACCGGTTCCGTCAGGGCAGAGGTGGAAGAGTCGCCTTCATTGACAATACAAGACTCTAATTTTTGGATTATAGAAGCAATCGATCAGACAACATCATCCTCGAACGGTAATTCTACTGTATCTGACGGGGACTACGTTAGAATTTCATTGGAGGTCTACAATAACGTAGACCTTTCAATCAATGGCTCATGGGAGCTAAAGGTGCTTTCAAATGGTATCTGGCATACTTCGATGTTTCAAAATGAATCCTGGCGCCCTTATGAGACCAAAAGTCCAGAGATAACCATTGGCCCAATGGTCGAGGGTACAATATCCATGATGTTCGAAGTTCAGACGTTCGACCCCTCGCTAAACATATCCGTCATTAAGGACATAAGGGTGGCCCCAAATCCAATCATTTTCAGCTCAGCCGGGGACTCAGTAATTGCCATCACAGGTGAGCCCGCGTATGTCGGCGACACACTGACTGGCTCAATTTTAGTCAAGAACCAGGGAGAGATCGAGGGAACAGTCTTCCTAAGGTTAACCCATGATGAGTCCTCGATATCATACTATGGGCAAAATATCACGATTAGTCCCGGTTCCAGCAGGGAGGTATCTGTTGATTTTGAATTTCCTACTCCCGGGATGAAAGAATTCAGATGGGAGGTCATTAGTAGCATTGGAGGGGTCTCATTGGAACTAAATGGGTCACATAATCTCATTATCATGCCACAACAACAAGTACAATCTGGGATTAATTCTCTCGCATGGACCATATCTAGTGGCATAGAGTTGGAATACTGGGTATCTCTTTCTGACGGACCATCAAGGGAGATAGAGATCTCCATCGGCGAATATCAAGCGGGATTATTCACCGAACTACAAAGGTTTCCGATGAAATTAGACCAGGGCGTCAGAAATCTCGATTTTAAAATCCCCAATCCTGATAGTAATCTCGATAGAATTAGAATAACAATATCCCCTCTGGATTGGACATCCGGACAGATCGCAGATTTGTTCGTTGATCTCACAAGACCTCAACCAATTATCCAGATCATATCCTGTACGCAAATACCAGAAATTGTCGATATCCATGAAACAGTTTCCTTGGAATGCACCTTTACGAATATTGGCAATTCAGACTCGCTACCCGGAGATATAAAAATAATGAGGGTATCTGACGGAATGTTATACGATGAGGCGGAAAAGAAATCAATTTCAATATCTACAGGAGAATCCAAGGTAATATCAACCTCCATCCAAGAATGGAAAAACGAAGGTTCAACACCTCTTCAAGTGAGGTATTCTTCTGGCACTACATTGACAACTGGCAACATAACAATCCAGGCTAATCAGGTACCATCAGAAGGTTTCAAACTGCCCTTTGACACAACTGCCGCTTTACTGGGGGCTGTATCCGGTGTTGTAATTATGATGGTCGCACTAGTTCTGTGGAGGGTGGCTACTGAAAGGACACCGTCAACAGTCACTGAGAGTAAGCCTTCTATCTCCAGAATAGAAAAAAGGAGGGAGTCTGATAACATTGAGGTTTCTTGTCCGACATGTAGCCAGAGGCTGAGTATACCCGGTGACCACGTTGGAAGAGTGAGGTGTCCAGCATGTACCAATAGTTTCGAAGTTGGCGTGAAAAACAATCCCGCCCTTGAAGGGAGTAGTATCGAAATTGAAGAACAGGTAGAAAACGAGAATGTAAGTGAAGAGAAATTTTTGAATTCCAGCTCGGATTCTGATATTCTTTCATGCCCTTCATGTGAACAGCTACTCAAGGTCCCACTTGAGAAGAGACCGATCATGTCCAGGTGCCCTGCATGTAGGACAGAATTCAAGGCGTTAAGAGGCGATTAGATGGTTGATCTCAGCGAGTTTGAAGAGATGTATTTGAAGAGAATTTATGAGATCTATGACTCAGAGCCGAGTACGATTGTAAAGACATCTCAGCTAGCTAAAGTAATGCAAGTTAGCAACGCATCTACCACAGAGATGATACAGAGGCTATCGGATAGGGAGCTTCTAACCTACATACCATACAAGGGTTGTAGGCTAACTCCAGAGGGATTCAAGATTGCTGCACGAATAAAAAGGAGAGAGGTGCTATTACAGATTCTTCTATCGGAGGTGGTTGGATTTGAAGGCGATGTGGATGAGGCAGCCTGCAAAATGGAGCATGACATGTCATCCGAACTAGAGGAGGCTATTGACAGGATGCTTGGCTACCCCGAGAGGGCACCCGATGGCAGAAAAGTCCCGGTTATAGAAAGGAATCTAGATCTATCGCCCAAGAAATACCTTCTTCCTCTCTCATACTTACCAGTTGGATCCACCTCGAAAATTGAGATTATCGCACTCGATAATACTGATCAGAAAACACTTGAGGGAATGGGCCTGGAGGTAGGAACTATCATCACTAAAGAAAAAGAAAGCGTAAGATTTCAAGATAAGGCGTTGAAACTTAGCGAGTCTTTGATGAAGAAGATATTGACTAGGATGGAGGGATAATATGGACGAGTCACAAGGAGTTGACCAGCATCTTGTTGATCTCGCTGACGACCTTTCGGGGATCGCCCCTCCCGCTCCCTCTGTCCCAGTCTCTAATTTTTCCAACTCCGATAGTAGTTGGATGGATGATACTTTGAGGTCAAAAGAGTCCACATTGCTTAGGATTGACAGGCTTCTTGTTAGCGGAGGCGCCAGGCTTGTGTTGTTACTCCCACTCTTGGCCGTGATGCTATTGGGAGCGGCTCAATCCTATGGCTCGAATGATACAGAGTGGTGGAACGAGACATTGAGGGATGCAGCGGGTGGCTTTTCCTTGGTTAGGACAACCTACGCCGCCGCTCTCCTCATATTAATTGCTGATATCTTCCTACTGTCCATTTTATTGAGGATGATGACATACACGAGGACGATTTTCCATCATGAGGCCGATTCCTTAACTTCTGCCGGACTAACATTTAGGAGCTCACATGGCTATGCAGAAATGAGGGCGACAATTGATGGCTCAATCAGACAGATTACTGCAACATCATCCTTGATTGTAATTTCCTCGATACTGCTGGCTCTTTCTCTGTGGTTCCCTTCTGGAAATGAAGAAGTGAGTCCTGTTTTGTTGGCCCTTTCTACAGGCTGCCTTCTAGCGGGTCACGGTGTGCAATTAATTTCAGTTCGTTCCAGATACAATGCATCCGAGCCGTGGGGGATGCTTGAGGCATTCTCACCTCCCATCCACCCTGCATTACTAAGCCGGCCATTTAACGACGTCATTAAGGCCCATATCGATCCATTGTTGGGTATTAGGATTACCGAGTACCTGAAGACAGTCAGGTCTGAACTCAGAGAGGGATATACTATGTCGGAATTGCAAGAGTCACTATTGCTACTTCTCCACCTAAGAAGGTCTTCACTGATATCGGAGTCAGAGTTCAAGACGAAATTAGCCAGTATGGTAGAGCCGACCGCTATTGATGGTCTTTTCAGACATCCAGAAGTAGGTGAAGAGACTTGGGACAGGCTTTTGCAACATGCTAGAAGCCAGTGCAAGCCATTCTTTAGATTACATGATAGAATGAGAATGAGACGAGGAATTAGTAGCTCAGATGGAGGTTTCTGGTTCGATGTGGATATGGAGAACCTAGTTGTTGGCCAAGCAAATCTATTCGCCTTCATCTTAAATTCGGGTAACGAATCGAAAGATTTAGTATTAAAAATTCAGACTCCCGATTTCAAACCCAATGAATGTGTCTATCGTTTGCGTTCTGAACCTATAAATATGGATTCAGATCCGTTAAACCCTCCCCTCCTCTCCACAATGATTCAAGAAATGACAAACAGTACAAGTATTGTCTGGCAGAGTCTTCTACCCTCGATTAAAGGGGAGGCCACTGTAACTGTTAGACTCGAGGACGATTCAGGAAATTTATTATCTGGGAGAGTACTAAACGTCCAAGTCGGAAGCGATTTGATTACGAGGACCAGGAGGGCCGTAGGAGCTATGTTCATGGCAGGGGCGCTTATTGCAATCCTCTCCCCCTTACTTCCATTCGCAGGGTCAGTTCTCGGACTTCTTTGATGAGTTCCATTCAATAACAGCTCCCTACTCCCAAAACTGTGAATGAAGACGAACCAAGTCCTGATGACGACCTGAAAACCAGGCTTCATGCAATGGAGGCAAGGCTCAGAAGAATGAGGGATCAGAGGACTTCTCACAATGAGGATGCTAGGAGAGCTGCTGACTCAAGGAACTCGGTTCAAGAACAGTCGAAGGAGATTAGAGCCTCTATTGATGAGAAATTAAACGAGCAAAAAGAAGTTAGGGCTAGAGCAAAGACACATCAGATGCAGAGGGACGCTATTCAATCTAGAATTAGGGAGATTATAGATAGCAAGAAAGGCAAGAGGTCCGAGGCCAGTAAAGCGAAATCGGATGTAGTCGAACTTTCTGAAGTAATGGCGGAGATATCCAATATAGAAAATAGGCTGATGACTGATGGAACTTTAACTCTCAAAGCAGAGAATAGTCTACTTAGAAAACTCAAGATACTTGCCTCGAAAAGGGACGTTCTTCTTCCCAAAGCAACCGAATTTGAAGCCATCAATATAGACCTAGGAGATTTGGAAAGTACAATTCAAACACTCAAAGCAGAAGCTGACTCACAACATCAAGAGATGATTAGAGCTCATGAAGAGGCAGATATAATCTGGGAGGAAGTGAAACCAATGTTGGAAGAGAGAGACTTCCTAAGGTCTGAAGGCGACAGATTACACGCTATCTTTGTCGAGTCAAAGGAGCTCGCTAATTCTGTACATGCGGAAATCGAGGTACTTCTCAAAGAGGTCAATGAAGCCAGAGATGAAATGAAGGCTAGAAGGGAGGAAAGAGCTAGGGTGATTAGGGAGCATAACGAGTCCGTCAGAAACGCTCTCAAGACCCCAGATAAGGACGAGGTTCTTGCAGAATCTCTTACGGACAAACTTCTCTCTGAAGGTACACTGACTCTGGGGGGATCGATGTCAGGAGACCCCCAAGCTTCGCCAAGCGCAATTTCATCATCAGTCGGTAAAAGAAGAAAATCAAGAAAGGTAGGGTCATTCAGAAAGCCAAGGAAGTAATTTACCAACCTCTCTCTTCAAGTCTAACATCTAATGTTTCTATTTCTAGCCCTGGCATTGCTTCTCCTACCATGGAGCAGGCCTCGGAAACAATTGACGGGTCGTTGAAGTGGTGGGTTGCAAGAACGATTGCTTCTGCAGTTAAAGATGGATCAGAACTTTTGAATATTCCAGAACCGACGAAGATACCGTCCATCCCCCTATTCATCATGAGAGCTGCATCGGCCGGGGTGGCAATTCCACCAGCGGAGAAAGTTACAACAGGCAGGCGACCAATGCTAGCAACTTCGTCTAATATGGAGGCCACTTCTTCCCTTACCTCTCCCATTGTTCCAAATGGCGTTTCTCCTTCTGGGAGATTCTCAAGTTTTAATTTGAATGCTGAAGCGTCATTCATTCTCTGGAAACCTTTCATAATAATGTCTATCATATCCTCCCTCTCCTGTTTATTGGCGGTTTGAATGTTCTTGATTTCAGCATCTACCAAGCTAGCATGCTGAACAGCACTGACCACGTTTCCAGTTCCTGCCTCGCCCTTGGTTCTAATCATGGCAGCGCCCTCAGAAATTCTCCTAATTGCCTCACCAAGATTAGTGCATCCGCAAACGAATGGAATGGTGAAGTCTTTTTTGGGGATGTGAAAAAAAGGATCAGCGGGAGTCAGGACCTCGGATTCATCAATCATGTCAACACCTAGGCTCTCCAATACACGTGCTTCTCCTTCGTGGCCGATTCTGGCTTTAGCCATCACTGGAATACTCGTTGTATCCATAATTTCCTTGATCATGTCAGGATGGCTCATCCTAGCAACGCCCCCCATGGCCCTGATGTCAGCTGGGACTCTCTCCAGTGCCATTACTGAAACTGCCCCTGCATCCTCCGCGATGTGCGCCTCTTCTGGAGTCACCACGTCCATTACGACCCCTCCTTCCTGCATTTTGGCAAATCCCCTTTTCAGGAGCTCAGTGCCATAGCGCATCTTTGTCAAGTCAAGCGTACCACTCATGGACTTCGCTAAGACTAGGTACTCATGAACCTATGTAAGAAGAATTTTAACAATCAGGCGAGAACTGGAGAATCTCCTTCGGCAGTGGGAAGGTCGGGGGCTTCTTCTTCGTTCCTATCTAGCCATTCTTCATGTTCGTCTGGTAGATCAGTATCGGCAAAAATTGCCTCTACAGGGCACTCAGTTACGCAAGCGGCACAGTCAATACATTCATCGGGGTCAATGACGAGATAATTGTCAGCCTCTCTAAAGGCTTCAACTGGGCATACAGCAACGCAATCTTGGTATTTGTGATCGACACATGCGGAAGTTACTACGTGAGGCATACTATCGGATACTACACAGCAATGACATTTGAACTCTTGCTCAAAATAAACATAACAATAGCACTATATCATGGCTTCGATAAGTTCCGTGGCAATATCCTTTGGGTGGCTTCCTGGATAAGATTCAATCTTGAAAATACCTTTGACCGATGCCTCAATATTTCCTGATTTAGCTAGTTTAATCTCTCCTTTAACAAGCATAGGCAGGGATATCCGGATGTGGAGATTTTTATCACCATCGATCCTTCTTTCCAAGCCATCCGCGAGTATGGCCCTGTGTACTTCACTACCTAGGTTTTTCAGACATTCTAATGCCACCTTCTTACGATTAATTTTAACCAATCCTGTATTCATTATTGGGCCATGAAAAGACTTCTCCTTCGACCACTCCAAACAATTTTCCTTGTTGCACAGCCAATCCATAGAGTCTGCAATTAGCTTCAAATCATCAAATGCTGTAGCGTGCACCCTCCACTCAGCCCTGAGTACCCCCATGTATCTGCGACATACAAGTGATAGATAGTCACTTACCATACTTACCTCGTTAGGGCCTGTTTCAAATACTATGTGTAGGTCGCAGGGGCGCAAGCGGGGAAGCCCCCGAAGAAGAGGTCGTTGTAATGGCAAAGGGAGCAAAGGCAAGAGCAGCGGCACGCAGGCAGAGAGACAAGTGGAAGTCCAAGAGATGGTATTCCATCAGGGCGCCTAGAAATCCATGGTCATTCAGAGTAATTGGAGAGACCTTGGCTGAAGAGCCAGAAATGCTAGTTGGCAGAAATTATGAAATCATGCAGAACGAGCTTGATGGGGACTTTTCAAAGATGCACGTCAAGATTAGATTCAGGGTGACTGATGTACTTGGGAATGACGCTATTACTGAGTTCATCGGGCATCAGATGATGCAAGACCATGTCAGAAGGCAGGTAAGAAGAGACAGAGGAAAAATCGATGATACCATCGATGTAGTTACCGAAGATGGTTTCTATGTCAGATTCAAACCCCTAATTCTCACAGTAGGAAGGGTGAAATCAAGCCAGAAAAACCAAATCAGGACAATCGCGAGGGAATCGATCTTGAAAGCAGGAGCATCGTCGACATGGGTCGCAATGCAAAAATCGGTTATGGATGGAGAACTCGAGGCGAAAATAAAGGAAGAGGCTTCCCAAATTAGTCCAATTAGGATGGTAATGATAAGAAGGACACAACTAATCCAATCAGGAGTCACAATAAACGATGGCCCCACTCTAGAACAAATAAAGGCCGAGGAAGAGGCACAGAAGGCTACCATCGATGAAGAAATTGAAGAGTCCGAAATCGCAGAAGACGCGGTCGATGAGGACGAGGCGAACCCAGATGGAGAAGAAACTGTTGAAACCTCAGCTGATGTGAGAGAAACTCCTGACTACGAAGGTATGACTGTCCCCGAGTTGAAGGCGATCCTGAAAGAATCAGGCAAGCCAGTATCCGGCAAGAAAGCTGACCTTATTTCCAGAATTTTGGAGTGATAAAATGTCCCGCATCGCGGTGATTTGTGGCACAGGGATGAGTGGTCTATCCAACGAATTCAACGTAACTAAGAATAATTCCACTCTCAGGATAGAAACTAACTGGGGAGAAGTCCCAGTCACACTATCACAGATAGAAGAAGGGGTAATCGCCGTATTGGACAGACATCACTCTCCCGGATCCTCCAGAACTCCTCCTCATAGGATTGAGCATAGAGCCAATGTCATGGCCGTGAAAAGCCTTGACCCAGATATTATTGTTAGTGTAAATTCTGTAGGTACCATGAGGAAAGACATGCCTCCTGGGACTGTGGGAGTGACCTCAGATGTCCTAGATTTATCTATTAGGCCATGGACTTTCTACGACGAGGATGCAGTCCACCATGATAGGACTTCTATATTCGATGACTCATGCTCCAAAGTCTGCGTTGAGTCGCTGATAGAGTCTCAGGGGTTTTCCCCAAGCGGTGTAACCGTGGCACAATGTGTAGGGCCACAATTTGAATCTCCATCTGAAATTATAGCCTTGGAAAAACTTGGTGCTGACACAGTTGGAATGACCCTGGGTCCAGAGAGTAGACTGATTTCGGAAATTGGAATACCATATATTGCCCTTGCATGCTCCTCGAATTGGGCCGCTGGGAAGGACCCCAGAGACCCAAAAATACCCATTGACCATCATTCCGTGGACAAACTCGCCTCATCAATGAGAGCCCGAATCTCATCATGTGTGATAGCTCTTCTAAATGAATATCAAGACAACCAATCTCAAAGTTGATTTGTTTCCTACAGTTAGAACATTCATGAAAAGAAAGACAAGTGTCAAAGATTGGGCCTCAACGGATGTAAATTCACTTCCTGATGGATCTTGGGAAACCATGATGAAAAGAGTAGCGAACTTCCATGAAAAACACTCATTCAGTAACGCTGAGAATAATGGTCATGATATGGGTTACAGAATAGCATTAACTGTAGAAGAGCTAGGGGAGCTGTCTGCAGCAATAACAAAGGGAAAACCAAAGTCTGAGGCATCCGAAGAACTGGCAGATTTACTCATCCTAATCCTCGGCCATTCCTTGGCTATGGATGTCGATTTGGAATCTGAGTTCCACAAAAAAATGGATAAAATAATGAAAAGGGAATCAAAAAGGGGAGGTCTGGGAATTAGGGTTACTGAATATAGAGATTAAGACTCTACGAGCTTCTCTAGCTGGGGAGTACTAAGATAAATATCATACTCATCTTGCAAATCATAAGCCGCCATGTTGATTGAATTCCTTACCTTTAGTAGCTGGTATGGCTTATCAAGGACATAAGTTATTCTCCAAATCACTGCATTGTTTGAGTTTTCCCTAATTGTAATTTTAGGTTCTCTAAGGGAGTCGAGCGAAGAGCTAGAAGCAGAGACAGTTTCGTATATGGCATTCAGATAGCTTTTCACCTGACTACTAGGAATGCCATATCCGATATGGAACTCCACAAAATCCTTGAATGGTCCGCCTTTAGATTTCCTCAAATAATCGGTCCTGTATTGCAGAAGATTGTAATTTGGGATCTCTATTTCATGCCCCTGGGCTAGATCCCTAATTCTGGTCTGCAGGCCCCTAATCTCCAATATGATTCCGAGAATACCCGCTTCAGGAATCGAGACCACATCCCCTCTCTTTGCACTGTTTCCGCCTATCACCAATATTCCGCTCAGGAAGTCTCTCAGCCAGTAATCCTTGGTGGTAAATACTATCAATGCTAGGAAGCCAATAACTCCCGTAGTCTCTAGTAGACCGGTGATATCCCATACGTTGATTAATCCAATAATCACGGTCATTACAATAACCGAAAACGCAACTAATTCCAAGGTTCTGGAGGTTGGAGTCTCTACCTTTCTAGATACTCCCATCACCTCTATATCCTCGCCGTACTTAGATAGAAGTAATGCCTCTATGGCATTGAAAATCAGATAAGAAGCGAGAAGAGTAAGTGAAGTTCTGCTGACCTCATCTGCAGGGAATTCTTCATCAACTAAAACCAGGGAGGCTATGAATGATATGAAGACAAGAAGATTGAACCAATGGAGTATCCTAGTTCTAGACTTAATGGTGTCATCATCTATGTCTCTGTGGTGAGAAACAATGCTATTCGAAAACAAATAAACAAAGATGTTGAATGCGAATGTAAAATATTCTATCCCAGAAAGATCTGCTAACCTTTGAGTGAGGACGTCTGTAATTTCGCTCATAACCTAGCCATTGGGTGGCAATGAATTAACGTATTCCCTAATTCTCAATTCTAAAGCGTCCCTTTAGGAACTCAATGGATAATCCAGAAATCCACAGGCTAATGGCAATTCCTCCAATCTGTAGTAATAGTCTGACAATATGTCCGAAAGGAGAAAGTGACTCCCCCCCTCCCAGCTCCACATCATAAATCCACATGTATAGATTGGCCGGGTACAAAAAGATAAGAAGTACTGCACTTGAAACTCCAGCTCTTTCCCTGTAGTATGTTCCGTGATCAACAATAATCTCAAACCCAGCGATAACCAAGGCGACTCCGACAATTATTTCAGCCACACCACTGATTAGAACCCACAATTTGGCATTTCCAAATATTGGAGGCACTATGGGCTCAAACCATTCCGTATCTGTAAAGTGTAATACGCCCACATAGAAGAAGAAACAACCCCCGACTATAGCAGAAACTCCTTTCGCGAAATTTGCTATAAAATAAGGATCCATCTATTTTCGCTTCCATATTGAATATGTTGTACGAAACTCATTGTTTTCATCTATTTCTGTTTCTTCCATCTTGGTTTCGATCCAATTTTTCCTTTCCCAAATGGGGAATATAACCTCTCCACTGTTTGATGTATGTACAGTCGTTAGATGAATTTCATCGACATGCTCTAGGAACATTTCGTAAATTTGCCCTCCTCCTATTATCCAACATTCCTCGCAACCATCGGCATATGCAATTTCTATCGCCCTTCCCGGGTACAACGCATTTTCTGCATCATCATGGCTCCAGGCTGTATCTCTTGACATTACAATATTCAGTCTCTCGGGCAAGGGCCTGAAGGAATCGGGCAGGGAATCCCAGGTCTTCCTGCCCATCACAACAGCATTGAAACCATCCCCTTCCGTAAGTCTCCTGAATCTTGACAAGTCACTGGAAATCCTCCAAGGTAGATTCCCACGCTTCCCTATACATCCGTCTTCATCCATTGCTACAATCATAGAAATCTTCATTTTACCATCTCTCATACTGATATTGGGGCCGGTATATGTGGGTGATGTCGGTAATTTTCAATCTCTATACATGAATAATCGAAATCATCGATAGATGTTATGCCATCCTTTAGCTTCAGGGTGGGCAAAGGTAGTGGCTCCCTAGTAATCTGCTCCTTCGCTTGCTCAATATGATTGTTGTAAAGGTGGCAATCTCCCCCTGTCCAAATGAATTCTCCTGGTTCTAAACCACAAACTTGAGCCATCATGCATGTCAGGAGGCTGTAGGAGGATATATTGAAGGGGACCCCTAAGAATGCGTCCGCACTCCTCTGATATAATTGGCATGATAATTTTCCATCGTTGACGTAGAATTGGAAGAAAGCATGGCATGGCATGAGGGCCATCTCATCCAACTCCCCCACGTTCCAAGCAGAGACAATGATCCTCCTACTTTCGGGGTCTCTCTTAATCATCTCCACTGCGTTGCTAATCTGATCAATTACTTTGCCATCTTGCGATTCCCATTTCCTCCACTGTTTGCCGTAAACAGGACCAAGATTGCCATCCTCATCAGCCCACTCATTCCAGATTCTTACCCCGTTATCTTGTAAGTATCCAACATTAGTCTCGCCCGATAAGAACCATAACAACTCATGTACCACACTTGGCCAGTGTATTCTTTTTGTTGTCACTGCTGGAAGTCCCATTGACAAGTCGAACCTCATCTGATGACCGAAAATTGAAATCGTTCCAGTGCCGGTACGATCACCCTTCGAAATTCCTTCATCCAAGATACGGCGTAGGAAGTCTAGGTATTGCTCCATGGGTCTCCGTAAAAATGACAGTCCTTCAAGGATGCGGAAATCATGGAGCTCCCATCGATTCTATAGTCGCCATCAGCTGATCCGTGAAATTACGATAAAGTACCTTCATTATTGAGCTCTTACCATGTTCATCAATTTCGATTAGGTTTCCTAACTGAGAGCTTGTGAAATTTCCCCCATCTTCAGAACCTAGCCACTCACCAAATGTCACGGGCTCACCGATATTTACCTCCACCTTCTTCCAAAATCGAACAAAATTGGCTCCTGGAGGCATTACTTCTCTTGAACCAATGATTGAAATCGGGAAAACTGGAATATCTGGAAAACTGGCTGCAATTCTAGCAACTCCGGTTTTTCCACGTTGTAAAAATGGGGGACTGTCGTTCCTAGATCTGGTCCCTTCTGGGAATATACCTAGCGCATTTTCACTCATCAAAACATCATGGGCTTTAGAAAGCGCATCTTTTGCACCCTCAGATCGAAGTGTCTCAATCATTCCATTACTTTTCATAATAAATCTGTTAGGCTGTTTTTGAAAGTGCCCCTCCTTGGCGAGATAGAATACCTGCCTTCTAGCAGCAAGAATTTTGAAAATCGGATCTAGGTTTGAAACATGATTGGAAGTAAGAATCATCGGCCCTTTACTAGGAAGTCGCTCAAGCCCAGTGTAACTAATATTGAATGTGAATCTAACAATGGGGCTCAGGTATCTTACTAGGAATCTGTACATAAGGGGGACGCAAAAATCTTCCTCCGTACCTCCTATATCTGAAATCTTGGAGAAATTAATGATATCTTCCGGGCTGAGTTCAGGCACAATCTTCCCAAGACGAACCCGGTTTCACTGTTTGGTATTCAATGACAAGTATTCTAGACATTTGTCCCCTCCGGCTTACTGTGCAATTGCGTAAGATGACAGGATGCTCCCTTGTTTTATTGATAGTATTGCCCTTCCTTGCTTCTCCTGTAGTGGGGGAGTGGAGCGAGGATACATGGCTTGCGAATATAATCGGGCCAGAGAGATTAGAAAACGGAGATGAGTTTGGATGTCATGGGTACGAGGGTATTTCAATCTCTGAGAATTATTGGGCGATCGAGGGATGCAAAGAGTACCTGATGGACAGTACGAATGCATCTAGATGGGGAAAAACACCGATTTCATTTGGGATTCCTGGTCCGACAATTGATCAGCCTACAGCGTCACAACTCATCTCTTCTGGATTCATGATTGTTGGAGACGTGTTAGATGGAGCTCCAGAAGGTATGATTTCAGCTCATAGGAATGGAGGTAGTCTCGAAAAGGGTGTCGCGGATACGGCTTTATTCGAGTCTGTAGATGAAGACTCATTGCTAAGTATATATTGGAGGGCCAGAATTGACGATCTCAGGGTTAGAGAAGATAAAGATGCGATATCATGGCTAGAAAAGCAGGACCTTTGGTACACAACTTGGGGCGAGTGGAATATGCATAAATCCTCTTCAAAAAATACCTCTCTTTCGATTATTGGCTCAGAGATACATTCATTTTCAGAATATAGTGATGGTGCATGGTCTGTTCCTGGTACGTCGTTAATCCAATTTGATACTGATGTCTCCGGCGTGTTCGACTCTAATGGCGACCCATATCCTGTGATTCCTGTCGAATCGAAGAAGTTACAGATCGGATGGAGGAATGTGTCAGGGGGAATATTGCTGACTCAACATCCTGGAACGAACATAGTTGTCCAACTAAGTGAAACCCCAGAATCAGCCTCAATAGAGCCAGCTATCACATTCAATGGACATAGGAATGCTGTGACCATAGTGGGTCACCATACAACGAATCTCTTCCATTGGTCATCCGATTTTCAGGAGTCCCCACTAACCTTTACTTGGTTGATTGAGAGGCCGTCCGAGGAGGAAATAGACTGGACTCTCCCAGTAATTGCAGTAGCCACTCTAATCGCCGTACCTATTGCCGTAAATAGAGCGGTGAAATCAGACAGAATGGATAATTGATTATGCTATTTCAGGTCCTGAAATTTTAACCCCATTTACTCTCATCAACTCTATTACTGATATCAAAACTTCTCTAGGGAGACTTTCAGGAGGGTGGACGCCACTAGGTAGCATGTTAGGATCTTTTAGCCACGAAATTATACATCCTAATGTTACCAATCCTGTAGTTCGTGCCATCGAAGAGTCCCCTCCAGATCCATGATCAATAACCACCCACCTCATTGTTCTATTTTCAGTTCCGTATGCTACAACTTCCATCCATGTGAACTCTGGTCTTTTTGGATCAAAGCACCATTCCTCCAACAGTTTTCGCTCGTCTAATTCCCCACTGTTTCTCTCATCTATAAATTTCTGAATATGCCCCGGCCATCTAACGGTATATTCAGACATCTCTTCAGCTGGAATATTAGTCAAAACTGATCTAAGGCCATCAGTCAAGAAAGCCTCCATAGTACCCTTTCCTCTAACATCGAAAAAATGCCTCTCCGAGAGAGCTGGAATTGTAACTATTCCAGAATTCCTAACAACCCTAGCTGGCCGAGTGTATTCCGCGATAACGTCATTTGGAGAGAATGGTGCCATATATTTCCAAGCCCCATCGGGTTTGGTTGGATTCCCACCAACTCTAATTTCCGCTTTAGTCAGATATCCCATAACCCTGTGGGCCTCGGATAATAGCATATTTGATAAGCCCGGGGCTATACCTACATCCCAAAGAACTCTTGACCCATTATTTTGTAATTCTATGGTACCATTATCCGGAGTAATCTCACTGAAGCTCAGGTCTACTATGGGCCATTTGCCAATAGACAGCTTTCTAGTAAGGTCATATCCAATATTCCCCGGTAGCATGTTAACAACCAAATCAACATTATCGAATGCGGACAACTCCACATCCATTGCATTGACCTTGACCATGGTAATGTTAGGATGGTCAAAAGAAATATTCGGGTCAAGATCGTAAACCTGTACTTTATGGCCCTCCTCCGCTAATTTCCTCGCTACATAAGAACCTACAAGTCCAGCGCCAAAGCAATGGACAGTCTTCATGCCCTTTCGTAGTTGATGCCCTCTATTGCACCTTCGGTTCGATATATCGAGACATATTCCTGCGATGACTTGATTGAGTGGTCCATATTCCAAGGCCCATGGACGGTGACGGTGCCATTGATCCATGGTCCTCGGAGGGAGACACTAATTACTCTCGAATAGTCAATAAATTCGGACTACAGAAGGTCGACTCGTCTTTACTCCCAAATCCTGGATTGCTTCACAGGAGGGGCATAGTTTTCGCACACAGGGATCTTGATGTGGCTGTTAGGTGTATCAGAGACGGCTCCCCCCTTGGAGTTCTAACTGGACTGATGCCAAGCGGTGGAATGCACTTGGGACACAGCATGGTGATAGAGCAGGTAAAGTGGTTCCAGCAACAAGGTGCCGACGTCACAGTGGCTGTAGCTGATCTTGAAGCTCTCGCAACAAGAGGAATCAGCCTCTCAGACGGACGTAGAACCGCGATTGAAGAATATGTGCTAAATTATGCTGCCCTGGGTCTAGACCCTTCCAACTCAAGCGTGTACTTCCAGAGCGCGAGGCCAGATGTCCAGAGATTGGGATTTGAACTGGGGAGAAGAACCAATCTTTCAGAATTCGAAGCTATTTATGGATTTACTGGCAACACAAATTTAGCCCATGTACAAGCTCCTATGGTGCAAGTAGGGGATATTGTCCATCCTCAATTAGAAGATTTTGGCGGACTAAGACCAATTGTAGTCCCTGTTGGGATAGACCAAGATCCACATCTCAGACTAACAAGGGATATCGTGGCAAAGACACATTGGTTCAATATCAATCCTAGGAAGTCTGGAGGCCTAACCATATCCCTCTCCATTCAGGATGACAACTCGAAAATTTTTGGAGTAGAGAACGGAGGGAGGATAAACAGAGAAATCAGAGCAAGAATCTTTCAAAGAATCATTGAGATAGTCTCAACACTTGGATTTGCTGACTCTATCCCCAATCCCAAGCATGGGACATTGGAAATACCCGGCGCCACCAATTCAGACAAGTACTCAATTAGACTTGGGCTACTGGGACTAGAGAGGGAACTTGGAGGTCTCGGCTTAATGACACCATGTTCCACCTATCACAGGTTTGCCCCCGGGATGACAGGTGGCAAGATGTCATCCTCAAAACCTGAGTCTACAATCTTCATGAACGATACGATAGACACAATGTCTAAGAAAGTAAAGAGAGCAGTGAGTGGAGGAAAATCAACTGTCGAGGAGCACAGAAGAATGGGTGGCGATTGTAGTAAGGATGTGCCATTCCAATACTTGGAATTCTTTTTTGAAGAGGATGACAATGCCATTTACGATATTAAGAGGGAATACGAAAGCGGTAGGATGCTTGCAGGTGAGATGAAGCAACTCTGCATAGAGAAGGCTAGCGAATGGCTCGAAGAAATTTCTGAAAAAAGGGAGATGTGGAGAGATCGCATAGGAGAGTTTTTATCCCCAGACTCTAATTAACTTCTTCACCATTTAGGTCAAAAACTGGGTAAACTGGACCAGGGTCTAGCTCCTTAGCTTGCTCTTCGGAAATCTCTGTTGACGTCGCATCCCCGTGAAGTATCTGACTGTGCCCAATGGGATCTAGCAACTCCAGGGTTACAGCCTCTTGAGCGGTTTTGACACGTTCTATTCTACCGAGAAGATCCTCACATTTCCCCAATATTTCCTTATCCCCTTCACTCTCGGCCTGTCTCCTGATTGTCCCAATCGCATCACAGAACCTCTCTAAGACCCCCTCCACATTAGAAATATAGCCGGTGGAGCTTGAACCCGGTGAGACCTCCAATCCCAATTCTGATATCCTCACTGTGCATGAGGAAGATCTAACTACCCTGGCATCAAGGTGTGTATTGTCCTCTATTTTTAGTTTCCAAGAGCCCGGCTTTTTCCCTTCAGCAGGAATAAAATCTGTAACTCTCCAGCCGCACATGGAGCAAGACATTGTAATTTGAGTATGCTCCCCAAAATAGGGAATCTCAGATGTATGAGCTAGCATTCTCAGAGAATTATCCCGCCCACAGATTGGGCACGAGTGCTCGACCATACTTTCCATATTACCACTCATCTGCTCGTCATACTTGAAAAACTCGATGGCAGTAACAAAAGTCTCTTTTCACCCAGTCTTAGTACCTCCCCGGAGATATCGTCCTCGACAAATCTTTGAATTTTATTCACTACTACATTCAATTCAAGGTCATTGTTGATAATTTTCCCCATTTTAACTATTACAATGTCCCCTTCCGAAACCCAATTCATAATCTCCGATATTCCAGTTAAATCTTGGAGCTCTGCCCTCCGTATTACTGTGTCACCGACTATTCTTGGTACGGGGGCATCTGGATATGACGAGCCTAAGTCATGGTAATCTTGACCAGGTCCCAAACTCTCTTTATGAGTGTCAGAATTACTCACTTCGATCCACTTTGGACTCTCTCGTTTACCCCTTGCCACGATACTGCTGCTGTCATTTACCCCTTGATATATCCGGTTATTTGTTGGGTAACTAAGCTAGATGATTACGATTTTCTCGGACCACACTCCCGTCGGATTCATAAGGGGTTGACCTGAGAAAGGTTCGTCGGGACTCACCGGCGGTGATTAGATGGATTCAACTTTAGATGCAGTTAAGACAGGCACCAGCACCATTGGAATAACGTTCAATGGGGGTGTGGTTGTAGGAGCAGACCATAGGGCAACAATGGGTCATTTTATCGCAAACAAAAGCGTCAAGAAGTTATTCGACATATCTGACTATGTCGCACTAACGACTGCTGGCTTGGTAGGGCACGCCCAATCGCTCTCGAGAACGCTTTCTGCTGAATTGAAACTCTACGAATTAAAACAGGGTAAGCCGATGACAGTTAAGGGTGCGGCGACACTAACCGCAAACATCCTTGTCGGAAGACCCCACTATGTTCAACTGTTGATTGTAGGCGTCGACAGCTCAGGGCCAAGCGTCTACAGCATAGACTCAGCTGGCGGATCGATACCAGATGTGTACTGCGCCACGGGTTCTGGTAGCCCTTACATGTACGGCGTTTTGGAAGATCAGTTCAAACCTAACATGTCTGAGAAGGACGCACTCAAGGTTGCTGCTAAGGCACTACTGGCCTCAGCCCAAAGGGATGCGGCAAGCGGAAACGGCATGGACCTAGCGGTAATCACCCCCGAAGTTGGATATAGACAACTAACAGAGGAAGAGGTATCTTCCCTAATCCAATCCCTGTAACACTCACCAAGTGAATCCCCTGTCATCACAGGATGAATGGCGTGAGCTGGAAGTGAAAAATTGAGATTGACATTCACAGAAATAAAGAATAAAATTTCGAAGTTAGTCCCCGAAGGTTTAGAGTATGATGTGGATTTAGAGGCTGGCTCCATATCAATCATAACAAAAGAACCCGCTTCTTTTGGAGGGGCCGGAGGAAATAGCCTAACAGTAAAAATCGCTAAAGCAATCAGAAGAAGGGTAGTAATAAGGCCCCATCCAAGCATGCTCTCAACAGAAGATGAAGTAAACGATGCAGTTTCCAGAATATTGCCTGAGGAAGCTCAAGTAAGAAGGATATGGCTTGACCCAGCATTGTCCGAAGTCACTATAGAGGCAGATGATCCAAAGTCTGCAGTGGGACAAAAAGGGTCGAATATTCAGCAGTTAAGAAATGAAATTGGGTGGCTAGTTAATATCGTTAGAGCCCCCGCTAGGGAGAGTAGAACACAGACGGATATCAGGAGGTTTAGGAAGGATTTAGCAGAAGAAAGAAAGACGCTCCTTAGAAAATTTGGGACCAGAATTTACAGGCCTCAGAGGCCCGGACCTTCCTGGGTGAGAGTGACAGCCTTAGGATCATACAGAGAGGTCGGCAGGGCTATGCACTTAGTCACAACTAATGAGTCAAAGGTATTAGTGGACTGTGGTGCAAAGCCTACTTCAAATAGGAACGAAGTTCAGCCTTTCTTCGCGGCCCCCGAAATGCTACCTTTGGATAATATCGATGCAGTTGTGATAACCCACGCTCACGTAGACCATATCGGAATGTTACCAGTCCTCTTCAGGTTTGGGTACAAGGGACCAGTCTATTGTACTCAACCAACTAGAGATTTGATGACCCTCTTACAGATGGACTACATCAAAGTAGCACAGGCAGAAGGAAATGAAGCACCATACTCAAAGTCCGATATTCAGGAGTGCATCAAACACGTAGTCGATGTCAATTGGGGGGAGAAGACCGATATCGCTCCAGACATCAAAATGACAATGGAGAACGCTGGCCATATTTTGGGATCATCTAGTGTGTACATGCAAATCGGTGAAGGAAGAGATGAACACAAGTTACTATTCTCTGGTGATATAAAATACGAGAAATCATGGCTTTTTGACGCAGCTACAGTCCGCTTCAATAAGGTCGATACCCTAGTTATAGAATCGACCTATGGTGGTCCCCAGAGTATTCAGCCGACCAGGCAACAAGCGACTCAGGACCTTCAGGATTTGATTATGGATACATTATCTAGGAAGGGTAAAATTTTCTGTCCTGTTTTTGCTGTAGGCAGATCCCAAGAAGTGATGATGGCAATTGATGAGTTATTCAAATCAGAAAAGGTGACTCCAGTAACCGTCTGGCTTGATGGGATGATTTCAGAAGCAACAGCCATCCATACCAGTCATCCCAATTACCTGAACAAGGATTTACGTGGGAAGATGCTACGTGGCGGGGTTGAGAATCCATTCAATTCAAAGTGGTTTAGGCAAGTCGAGTCTAGAGATCAGAGAGAGTCGATTCTTCTGGATCCATCTCCTTGTATAGTCTTGGCAACAAGTGGCATGATGACGGGTGGGCCTATTGTGGAGTACTTCAAGCACTGGGCACCTGAACCGGGCAACACCCTATGCTTTGTTGGATACCAGGCATCTGGAACTTTAGGTAGGAGACTTCAAGATGGGCACTCTCAAGTTCCTCTAGTCGACAAAGGACAGACTCTCATGGTAGATGTCCGGTGCAATATGGTGATTATTGACGGTTTTAGTGGCCATTCTGACAGAAACCAACTGATGGACTACGTAAAAGCACTGAACCCTACGCCTAGAAAGATCATCTGTCACCATGGAGACCCACAAACATGTAACGCATTCAGAAAAGGACTCAGGGAGAAGTTCAAAGTACAAACATACGCACCTGACAATCTGGAGACATTAAGGCTAGTCTAAGTTTACAATATGGGCGTGTCATAACCGAAGTCTCCTGCTCTGACCTCGTTCTTTTCAAAATCTTCTTCATCTTCCATCCATTCGAAACTCTCTTCCACTACGATCGAATGCGACTTGTCACCAGATAAAGCCAGTGAAATTGTAAATGGAATTAACAATAGAGAAATCCAAGAGTTCGATCCAACCTCTCCAGAGCTATAAATGGACAACAATGATACAAGAATCAATACAGTTGTTGCTAACCAGCCGACCTTCCACCGAACATTGTCCACAATGTTCAGAAGAGGTGGTTACTAATCAGTCAAACTCTTGAACCCAGAATTTCAGGCACCCTCATGCATGAGCGTTGGGCAATGGTCAGATGCGAATGTGGGAGATACTTTGGATCCAGTCTGAAAAAAATCGCCAATTGCCCCAGATGCAACTCCAATAAAAATCATAAAATTATGAAAAAGTTCTCATCATCCAAATCATTAAGGGATCAAATATCCAAAGCAAACACACCATCAGAAATCGAAAATGAGATCACATCAAGACTGGAAACATATGAGAAACCCAATCGCGACACTGGGTTAATTGGAAAGGAATTAATTGGAAAAATACTAGCTAAATCAACCTTCAATGAAAACATTATCTCCATCGACTCAATCTCAAATTCTATCAAGGAGCTATCTCTGACCAGAATCAGGCCTGAAGACATAATTGAGATACTTGAAGCATCCTCTTTGGTGGTAAGAAACTCAAATGGGACGTGGACCGTTTTTCAGTAACGTTCATTCAAGAGATGCTCTGGGGAACGATAGGGGCCCGTGGGTTAGTCTGGTCTATGCTAGATGCTTTGGGAGCATTTGACCCTGGTTCAAATCCAGGCGGGCCCACCACTAAATCAATCTCTTGAGTGCCTCAATGTCAAAAATTGAAACCGCAATGTCAATAGCTTCAGGAATTCTAAACCACCGCGCCTCTTCAATTTCGTCATCTTTTGGGATAATCTCATGATCTTCGAATTCTCCATGACATTTGTATGTGAATGAAATCCAGTTGATACCATCCTCGTTGAAAATTTCCTCTTGTATGAAAGCCTCTTCACCAGCACCATGGGGCTCCCCGTTCTCTCCCTTTGGATCATCTATTACTATCGAAATCCCTAACTCCTCCATGGCCTCTCTAACAGCAGCCTCACGCGGGTGCTCGCCATAATCGACGAATCCACCTGGAAGTGTCCAACAACCAGAAAAAAATCCCCTAGATACCTTCGCCAAAAGAACCTGATCTTGACTGTTCAAAATCATCACCTTGCTGACAACTCTGTGTATTGTTCTGTAAACAGATTCCCTTGCAACCGGATCAACTGCGTTATCGCTGATCACGGAATCTTTCCATGCCCACTCTCCTGGCCAGTCTATCAGAGGCTTGCCATGAACCACAGTATGATATTCTTGCCCAAGTCTGAATTTATTTGTCCTGACCTCCTCCCAACTAATTCCAAAATCTGACAACTCACTCTCAGTTGGAAGTCGTATAACCTCGGTCTCACCATTTATATTAGCTCTACCGGATTGAGGAATCGCAGGTCCAGTTCCATCACCATATACAAGGAGTAATTTACCATCAGACTCGAGGTATACATGCTTCGTCATACGTACACCTTACTGTCAATTCAAAAGCCCTGTAACCGCTTGTCTTTCTTCCGTAAGTACAGCCACATTTTCATCAATCTTTGACTGGGCGAAGGAGTCTATTGGAAGATCCTGGACAACCTCTATTTGACCATTTTTACATCTGCATGGGAAGCTGAATACTAGTCCCTCCGGAACTCCATACCAACCTTCGGAAGGCAAGGCCATGGAAACAATCCTTCCATTAGACCCCTGCCACCAGTCACGCATGTGGTCAATAGCGGCCGATGCAGCCGAGGCAGCTGAAGAGGCACCTCTAGCGACAATTACGGCTTTGCCCCTTGTAGCAACAGTGTCTAAAAACTCACCTTTCAACCAATCTGAATCAAAAACGTCTGTAGCCCTTCTACCATCTACTGTCGCAAATCTTGGGTCCGGATACATAGTATTAGCATGATTGCCCCAGATGAATACATCATGTATTTTGGATGCTGGCACGCCCGAACGTTCCGCCATCTGGCCGACGGCTCGATTCTGATCGAGCCTCGTCATTGCGGTAAATTGTCTCGAGGGAATACTTGGGGAATTTGCATTGGCAATAAGTGCATTCGTATTACAAGGATTGCCTACTGTTATCACTTTAACATTCTTAGAGGCAACCTCGTCAATAGCCTTCCCCTGATCGACGAATATCGGACCATTGGCAGCAACCAAATCTGATCTATCCATGTCCTTAGTTCTAGGCCTTGATCCGACTAGGAATATAGCATCAGCGCCTTGGAATGCAACATTGGCATCATCAGTGCAAACTATATCGTGAACCAACGGGAATGCAGAGTCTCTTAATTCCATCCTGACGCCTTCTAGTCTTTGCATTCCTGGGGGTATCTCCAGTAGCTGGAGAATAACAGGTTGCTCCTTTCCGAAACAATCTCCACTCGCAATCCTCCACAATAGGGCGTAACCAATATTTCCTGCAGCTCCGGTTACAGCTACGCGTATTGCTTCAATATCATCACCTTTACTCGTAAACCCCAATGCGTTTTCTCCCAAATCTCCGGACACAATCTCTCCTCATGCAGGCGAGTAAGATTAGGGTATTAGCACTTTGCGAAGTAGAGACATAAATCACTCTCAGCATATCCTCCAATGACTTTGAGAATATTTAGCCGACGGCTTCAATAAGCGCCTACTTATCGGAGGTTCATTATTGGTCTCGGGACTGCAGAGGGATAAGATGAAACTCGGTATTCTCAAGGAGCCAGAAGGAGAAATGAGAGTACCAATTGTACCTAACTCAATACCCAAACTAGTCAAGTCTGGTCTTGAGGTGATTGTTGAGAATGGGGCTGGTGACCTCGCAAATCACTCGGATTCTGAGTATGAGAGTAAGGGTGCAATGATTGTAACCAGGGGCGACGTTCTAAAATGTGAAGCACTGATATCGATAAATCCACCCAATTTGGACGACATTAGAGAGGGTTGCATTTTGATGTGTATAGCCGATCCATTCAGAAATCCAGATGTTGTGAATAAGGCCATCTCACGTGGAATTACCCTAATCAGTATGGACATGATTCCTAGGAGGCTTTCGAGGGCACAATCAATGGATGTCAACTCCAGCCAAGACAACCTCTCTGGTTACAAAGCCGTTCTGCTTGGAGCTTCCCATGTTCCCAAAGGAATTCCAATGATGACCACTAGTGCTGGGACGGTTAAACCGGCAAAGTTTGTAGTTATGGGTAGTGGGGTAGCCGGATTGCAGGCTATCGCGACTGCAAAGAGAATGGGCGCAGTCGTTTACGCATCCGACGTCAGAAAGTCTGCAGCAGAACAAATTGAGTCCGTTGGGGGGAGATTCATCGAGGTAGAGGGTATGGACGATTTCGAAGATGAATCGGGTTATGCTAAGCCGCTTACACCAGAGTTTATCCAGAAAGTTAACGATACGGTATGTAAGGTAGCCAGTGATGCGGATGTAATCATAACCACGGCCAGAATATTTGGAAGGCCGGCGCCGATTACTATACCCAAAAGCGCTGTTGAAGAATTCAAAACTGGCGCAGTAATCGTAGACATGAATGCTGATGTTGGTGGAAACTGTGAGTTGACCTCCCCCGGAGACATAATCAACAGCCACGGAGTCAAAATAATCGGAATAGAGAATTTAGCTGGTACTATACCATCAACCGCCAGTATGCTTTACTCGAATAATCTTACCAACTTTGTAATATCATTAATGGAAGATGGGAATATATCCTTAGATCTTCAAGACGATATTTTAGTTGGCCCACCGGAAGAATCGGATTTCTACGTCGATGGGATGGGAGGAGTCCTAATTTGCATGAACGGGGAGCTTCATAACAATCAAACTAGACTTGGGGGTATTTTGTAATGTCCCTGACCCTGACAGCATTAATTGGCAGTATCACCGTTTTTGTACTGGCAATTTTCCTAGGTTTTGAATTAATCAGCAAAGTACCACCAACGCTCCATACCCCTCTTATGTCAGGTGCCAATGCTATATCCGGCATTACAATTGTGGGGGCACTCATCCTCTCCAATGCTACATTTAATGGCATGGAAACCTCCTTTGCAGCTATATTGGCATTCCTAGCCCTTGTCATGGCCACGATAAATGTCGTCGGAGGATTCATGGTAACAAATAGAATGTTAGAAATGATCGCAGGTAAGAGAAGAAAGGGGGGTAACTAATTGGTCGACCCTGTTGTTTGGGATATCGGATACTTGCTTTCCGCTTCGATGTTCATTGTCGGAATCAAGAGGCTTTCGAGTCCTAGGACGGCTCCCTCGGGTAATAGGCTAGGTGCCCAAGGAATGCTTCTTGCAGTTGTTATTACATTGCTTAAAATGCAGTCCGAAGGTATTATTGGATGGGAGTTGATTGTTGCTGGATTGGCTATCGGCTCAATAATTGGTTACATCATGGCAACCCGCGTAGAGATGACAGGGATGCCAGAGCTTGTGGCCCTGTTCAATGGTTTTGGCGGGGCCGCGTCAGCCCTGGTGGGTCTTTCAGAGGCATTAAAGAGAATCTCCGATGGAGTTCCGGATCCCGGAGTTGAACTCTATGCAACATGGACTGCTATCGGCCTGTCAGCATTAGTAGGATGGATTACACTATCTGGTAGCTTAATGGCAATGATGAAGCTCAAAGGTGGATTCTATGTACCGTTTTCCAAGAAAGATGAAAGGGGAAGAAGCAAATGGATTTCATTTCCAACGTGGGGCCCGCCCTGGCTAAATTGGGTCAAAGCTTCTTTGCTACTCGCATCATTAGCCCTCATAATACTGACAATTCAGAACCCCGAGGATAAAACCTATGTTTACTCTCTTGTTGCTACATCGACTATTCTTGGTGTTCTTTTCGTTCTCCCAATTGGGGGGGCAGATATGCCAGTCGTAGTCAGCCTACTCAACTCGCTTTCTGGAATTGCAGCAGCCTTTACAGGGTTCGTCATAGGCAACAATGTCTTGATAATTGCCGGCTCAATGGTAGGCGCCGCGGGTTTGATCTTGACATTCATCATGTGTAAAGCAATGAACAGGGAGCTATTCGACGTCCTCTTCAAGGCATTCGGTGGATCGGGGGAGAAAGATCAGCTCACCAGAACTAAAGTTGGAAGTGATCCAGAAGAGGTTGCGATGGTCTTGGATGGAGCTCAAAAAGTAATTGTAGTGCCGGGATACGGTATGGCAGTTAGCCAAAGTCAGCATGCAGTGAAGGAGTTCGCGGACCTCATGGAATCATTCGATTGCGAGGTCCTGTATGCCATCCACCCAGTGGCTGGGAGGATGCCAGGCCACATGAACGTACTATTGGCAGAAGCTAACGTACCTTATGAGAAACTAATCGAGATGGACGACATTAATTCTGAATTCCCTGAATGCGATGTAGCATTGGTGATTGGCGCCAATGACACCACTAACCCTGCCGCTAGGACAGATGAGGGACCACTAGCAGGAATGCCAATTCTAGATGTCGACAAATCCTCGGTAGTAGTGATAATCAAGAGAAGCCTATCTGTCGGTTATGCAGGTGTTGACAACGACCTCTTTTACATGGATAAAACAATGATGTTATTCGGCGATGGTAAAAAGATGATGAATGAACTGAACTCTGCAATTAAGGAGCTGTAAACCAAGGTGATGAACATGTCTCCAAGCAAGCGTTATTTGTCTGCTGTCCCTGTGAATCAATTAAGGGGCGGTAAAATGACTGGGCTCAAGAGACTATTCGCCGTTTTACTCACAATATCTATCCTCTCAATCCCTGCTGTGGGAATGAGCTCCGGCCCGGGTTATGAAAATGCAGACGGAGATCCCACTGTGAAATACGGCTGTAATTGCCACAACAATGGCGCGGCCTCAACAAGAGCAGTAGTGATGGTTACCGGAGTCCCAGTTATGTATGAATTGGGGGCCTCGTATGATATGACAATTAAGGTTGCAGACTCGCTCACATTATCAGGGGGGGATGGTAACACACAAGGTGGATTTTTGATGACTTCAGATGGCATAGGAATATTCTCATGGTCAAATGATGAGGAAATTCGTACTGCGGAGGATGCACCCTTGGACATATCGCACTCGGATACCGACTCTGACGGCATATGGGAGATAACTTGGGAAGCTCCAACAGAGGACCTAGGACCAGTCCATTTTTGGGTTGCTGGTAACTCTGTCAATGGGGATGGAGCTCCAGGGGACGAAGACTGGTGGAATATCCTAACTTTTACTATCAACGCACCTGGAACAATAGAGTCAACTGATTCCGGTGCTACTCTTGAAACCAGAACAGTTTCAGTCGGAGATTATGAAACCCTATTCATAGTCGAGGAATCAGAAGCCCAAAGGGAAGCTGAAAGACAGGAGGCACTATCACAAAGAGTTTTCACTCAAGGGAATCTATTTTTCTGGACCAGTCTAACCGCGCTCCTTATCGGAGCCTTGGTCCAAAGGGAGATTTTAGAGAGAAGGTATGATGATGGCCCAGAATTCCTTGCTATGGAGTTGGCTTACCCACAAGCAATTAGAAGGGGCTTAATGGGCATAGGCTCTTTCTGGCTGGCTATCAGGTGGGCCTCTTCCGAGACTCCGATTTACTTCCCTCCCCCTGCGGTCGTTAAAGAAGGTACAAAGGTGACTGATCTGACTGACTTCCTAATTGGATCCGCATTCCTAGCCAGCGCACTGTTCGCCTACGGGGTATACAGAACAATATTGGCCGCTAGAAAGGACCCAGATGTCAAGGATCGGCTATAGATGTCAGAACAAATGATTAATCTTGAATCAAGCCCTTTGGAAAATCACTTCCAAGAACTGTACTCACTTGTAAAAAATACAGTATTATTTACTTCAATATCTGCGATAGGATGGTCTGTAGTTGCCCCTCAATTATTGACAGATTGGGTCAATTTATTCAATATCGGCCATAACATAAACCAATTGTCAATCTATACTCCATTCAATTGGATAGAGGTCAAATGGTCCTTTTCCATAATGATGGGTATAATCACAGCTTTCCCACTTTTCTCAGTAATGCTATACAGGTTCTCTAAACCAGCTCTATACCCAAACGAGGTTTTTCCCGTTAAATTAATATTAATTGCAAACTCATTAATGTTACCCATTTCAATATTCCTAATTTGGATATGGGGAGTACCTAATGTGGTAAAATATGCAAATGGATTATCTCAGTTAGAAAATATTAGTGCGAGATATGACCTATTTGAAATCGTTAATTTTGCTTTGGGATTCACGGTTATGGCCATTATCTCATTTTTCCTTATGACAACACTCATTTTATCCAGAATTATTGGTGACGTAGACGGGATGTATAATTGGTTGAGGCCCAGGATTATGATAATATCATTCGGCCTTTTCATTCTAACCATGCCATCGGTATTCGAGGGCCTAAGGATCCCCTTGTCCTGTGTAATAATTTTCCTCTCCGACCTTTTGGCGAGATCCTTTCCACTTGCTAGAAATATGACCGAAATCATTCATGATGACACTGCATTGAAAGGTCACGCATAGCAGCGACCTCCGTGAGATCATTCAAAGTGGTCATTGCCACACTCATACTATTTGGCGGAATATGGGTCAATCTAAATCCTGATTTAGTCAACACACCATATATTTTCGACGACTCCGACGAAAATCCAAATCTAGTAGGCCTGCAAGAGAATGAACATTGGCTAGTAATAAGAGTGGCATTTCCCTCTATGCCACACTCTCTTTCGGAAACGGAATCTCTGTTATTGGGCCCTGGTTCGGCACAGGAATATATTACTCAACTTTCAGGAGGTGTTTCAAATTTAGAAGTTACAATTTCTGATGAAGTATGGATCTCTGATTTTGAGGAGTCTTACTGGGGAGCTGATTCACAAAACGAACGTGATGTAGGAAATGGGGGAAGTGGGGTAGATAGATTGGTAGAAGAATCTGCCTTAGATTTACTTAGTGGTATGGACCTCTCTCAGTGGGACATCAATGGAGATGGAGTCATTGATAGGCTCCTAGTCTTACATTCAGGAAATGCACAGGAGTCAGGTGGCCCATCCAATTCAATTTGGAGCCATTTCTCAAACCTTATGAATCCTGTAAGTGTAGGCCAATGGGAGATTCAACACTATACAATTTCATCAATGGAATCTGGGCTTGGCACGCTTATTCATGAAATGTTGCATCAAATGGGTGCCTACGACTTGTACGATGTCCACTCAGATCTTCCTTCGAGTACATGGAATGGCCTTGGAGATTGGGACATTATGGCTAGTGGTAACTGGAATGGAAACTCAATGTCACCTGCTATGCCAGGGGCAGCGACCCTAATTACTGTCGGTGGACTAGGAATCATTGAAATCGAAACCTCGTCAACACAAGATATTCATTTATATCCAATGTCTTCAGTTGATAACAATACACGTGTTGCTTACATCGAGACCGCTCCAGAAGAGGCTGTTTTGGTAACATACCGTGCCGATATAGGATTCGACTCTGAGCTACCTGGCTCCGGGATTATTGTAGAATACCTAGATAAAAATAATGGCAATGTAGATGAAAATACTGTGAATAAAGATCCAAATAATCCATGGGTTAAGATTTTGGAGGCTGATGGTGATCAGGCTTTAGTCAGGAATCGTGACAGTGGAAGCCCGGGAGACGCGTTTCAGTCAGGAGACTCATTTGGTCATGAAGGATTCAAAATTAGGGACAATAGAGGAAGATTAGTTCCTTGGCAAATTGAAGTTCAGAGCATAGAATCTGATGTTGCAACATTAAGATTTTCAACCCTTGAAAACTACACCGACAGAGTACTGACACCGAGGTCTCCTATTCAGTTAATCGAGGAAGAGAATGCTTATGCCAGTGTGTTTAGTAAGAACCCGTGTACCCTACTAGTAAACATCAGCACTGATTTAACGGTCCCTCAAGCTAGAGAGGTGGAAATACCATCTGGAGAAACTATAATCCCAATAATTAGAGCCTCCGATTCATCTGATGATTTAGGTGTAATAACAGGAAAGATAGGTTGCAAAGATAAGAATCCCGAGGACATTAGAATCGAATGGCAGAAGATCGGCCATAGGATTGTTACTAAAGAGACATTTCATGTTATTCCATGGAATCAAGACTCAACTATTCAAATACCGATTAACACAAATGGCTATGGAGAAAGAACCTATGATATTGCCATAGAGGGAGCAGTAGATAGAATTGCATCCTCTTCAACTCAAGGGGTTTTTACCCCAGGGGATGAAATTTTACTAAAGATCGAACCAAATGGATTAATGACCCCTGGCATGTATGCAAGGGGAGAAATCGTGATTCAAGATGAATTTTCCGTTGAGCAAAGAATAGAGATTACATTAATTGCCGAATCGCCATTTACTGGAGACGGCCTATTGGGCTGGATTTCGCAGCCATCTAATGGAATTCTGGTAATTTCAATTCTTCTGGCATTTAGCATATTAACGGGCAAAAGCAGAGATATTACCTAGGATTGCTCCACCTGGAATCCGCAGGGGGACGAGAGATTTTTAGAAAATCCCAATCACCAAAACCGACATCTACAGGGCAAATCCAATGTTTATTTACACCCGATGCAAGCCTAGAAGTTAAGCATGCCTTAGCCCATACTCCAACTGTTTTTTGTTCATCCTCTGGGTCATTAATCAGCCATGGCGCGTGATCCTGCCCTACTGATCCTGAGTAACACCTCCAAGTGGTCCCGAATTTGAAACCGGACCGTGTATTTAGCCCTCTCTTCAGTAAATTAAACAACAAACTCGCTGTGTTCGTTATCCCTATCTCTGAGTTTTTTTGGCCAGAGGAGAAACTCTCCATTTCGAACCGATTTGATGAGTCCCCAAAAAATTGGACCAATTCCCTTTCAACCCAGTCCAGCTGCCGACCACCCTGCGTAGGTACACCGATAGCCTCAACTGGCCAATCAGGTACTTTTGTAAAAAAGGCCCCTCCAGTAATTGTTTCAGAATACTCGTAATTGGAGATTTTCAAGAAGTCTTCAGTAGTTGGGGGCTTGAGACTTCCAATTGGATCGACGGTTGAAAGATGGTATGTTACAACGGACAGCTCCTCATCAACTACTAATGCCTCTGCAATTCTCCCAAGACTCTCTACTTCAGCCACCCAATCAAATAAGTCAATATGGTCAAATTCTTCTTCAGCTGTATACCATCTAATCTCAGAAGCGGGTAGGTCCCTAGAAGGATGCTTATCGGAATCCCACCTCAGTCCCCACGATTTTTTACTATGGCCTATTCCTAATGAATCTAGGTTCCTTCTTAGAACAATTTTGTTTCCTGGCGTTCTCAATGCTTCCATGACGGCGTGCTCCATAATCAGCTTGGAGTCAGCACTCAAAGCTGTCTGCATAAAATCCTCACTCGGGGGGTCAATATTTCTATGGTTAATACAGAATAACATCTCAACCGATGTGAGACTAATTCCCCCTCCTTCCATGATTATGCCCAATGCTGACTTATGCCATAGCCTATCTGCCGACTTACCACCAAAATACCAAGTCCCGTTATCGCCCCCCATAACCAACCCTAAAGGCACTACAATTTCATCTCCTCGGTCCAGAAATATCATTTCCCTCCACCCACTCGTATTACTGTGTTAGAATACAACGAAGCAGACTCGCTAAGGTCACTAATTAAATTACTACAGCAAGTAGAGGGTACTAGAGTGACCCTAATTGGCGATGTAATGCTTGATAGGTATCATCATGGTTACTCTAATAATCTCAACTCAACCGCCCCTGTTCCAGTCTTGAGAGTGACAAATTCTGAGGAGTCTCCGGGAGCCGCTGCGCACATCGCAAGGGGCTTATTCTCATTGGGCCTTAGTGTCGATTTCTATAGTTCCGTCGGGGATGACGATGAGGGTGATGTAATAATCGAAACACTCTCTTCTGAGGGTATCCAAACAGATGGAATAATCCGAGTACCCGATAGAAAAACCCTCACAAAAATTAGATTTTATGGAAGTAGGGAGAATTTGCTAGACCAAAGCCAAGTTCTCCTCCAAGCAGATAGAGGGCCACTCGAAGATCTGGATCCATCAATCAGTGAGAGTCTCACCAATTCTGCCTTTAGCTCCCTATCTTCAAGCCAAGCTCTGGTTATTTCAGATTATGACAAAGGTGTTATCTCCGAATTAGGATCTCATAAGCTTATAGAATCGGCAAAGAAATTAGGTATTCCCTGCATAGTTGATCCAAAACTTACCGGATTATCCAGGAGTACCGGAGCCGACATAGTAATTTTTGGCATGAGAGGTTTGGAGTTGCAAAAAAGGAGACTCATGACTGACTCCTTGGATGAAGCCGCCTCCAATCTAATTGAGACCTACTCTTGGGGTGCCCTACTAGTATTAGGGGGCGTTAATGGCGTTACACTACATTCATCGGATGGAACAAAGGTATTTTTCCCATGCAGGGCGGACGCCCCGAGACAACAAATAGGGCTGAACGATGCAGCGGCAACCGCTCTCGCCGCGGCATTAGGAAATGGACTAAACTTTGTAGATGCTGCAGCATTGTCCGCTGCCGCCTGTGAATGTGTACTCTCTGCAAAAGCAAGTCAAGAGTTTGTGGATAGCGATACATTGCAACTCTGGCTGGAAGAGCTTTCATGGAAATTACGTATTTCTGACAGATAATCAATATAACCAGAAGTTCAAAACAAGTAGCAATACGCCGTAGTCCATGAAGTCGGCAATTGCATTGACATTCTTGTCTATGCTGTTTTTTAATTTCCATTCCCCTGTGGGGATCTTAGAAGATGCAGAGGACGTGTATTACTCGGATATATCAGATCCACCAATAATCGGATTCGACGAATATAATGGCGTATTTATCGATACTAACTCTACATTATCCGGATTTATAGTATCAAGCGTTTATCCCGATTCCGCAGAGTGGTACGTTTCTCACCTTTCAACTTCTGGAGAATTGTCTGCTATCACAGAACCATTACCATTGTACACAGAAGAAATATTTTCAAATCAGGATGACGGGCTTTCTAGGTGGTCGTGGAACATTTCCAATCTACTTAATGCCCCAATTTTAGGAACCGAGGTTGTCAATGATTGTACCTGCTACTTGACGATAATTGTAATTTCCGGGAATCACCAATCTACCAAATCTTTAGCAGTTTTTCTTGGAGATTCTGATAGTCCTGGGATAACACTAGACAGCGAGATAGAACGCCTATCCGGATCCTTTGATACTTCTGGATGGGCTTCATCCCCTAGAGGAGAACCGATACCATCATCAATTACAATTTCTAATGAACTCTCATCAACCGGGAGATGCTCTACAGTACCGGATCTTTCGCTCCATAATGCCGATACAAATATCTCAATAACTCACTATTTATCCTTGGAAGGATATTTCTCCGCGTCTATCGACATATCGAGTTTAATCGATGGATGGTACTCCGTGTGGTATTCATTAAACTCTACAGACGTAAATGAGGTAGTCAAAAATTACTGTGTAAAAGCACTGGTGGATAATTCTAATCCCGTGGCTTCTGTAGAAGGCCCCGAACAGTCTCAGGAAGGTGACGGAGACCTCATTTTTGACGCTGGGAATTCATACGATCCATTCTGGGGTAAAGATGGCTTAAACTACATATGGTCCCTAATCAAGATTGAGTCTACTGGTAACTATATGGTCGATAATTCCGAGGGGAGAAGCTCAAGTTTTTTTGTTGTAGATGACTCAATATCAGGAGACTACTTATTGTCGCTATTAGTTGTGGATGGCCAAGGAATGATAGATCAGAAAGGTTATGAATTTTCCATTATCAACCAACCGCCCTTAGCTAAGCTTTCGATCTCCGGGGAATCACTTTCTGATGGCGATAAAATGCAGTTATCTGACTTGTCAGATTGGGATTTAGACGCCACACAATCACTAGACACCACCAATGATGTTGAAGGACTTAGGTGCGTTTGGAAAATTAACTACAAGACAATTTACGAAGGCTGTGAAAGAACCTTACAATGGCCTGTAGATGATAATAATGACACAATCCTACTTACACTTGATGTGATTGATGACGATGAAGAATACTCCTCAATAACGGTGGAGTTATCCCGTGCCAATGACGAGAATCTAATCCCTCTACCAATAATAGTTCTCATACTATCAACGCTATTTTTTATCAGCTCACTAATTTATACAAGAAGGAGAAACGACGATATGGAAATTCCGAAATGGAATGATTCATAATAATGAAAAATACCCTCACCACTAAGTAGTTGTATGATAGGTGACAAACATGAAAGGTACGGTTTTTGAACACAGTGAGTACCACAAACGCCAAGAGGAACTTTTTGACAAGCTTCCCATGGATTCAATCGTAATTCTCCCTAACAATGTCCCCTCAATTAGGTCTAACGATACCAAATATCCCTACAGGGCTAACTCATATCTGATGTATCTTTCTGGCTGGGAAGAGCCACACTCTACGCTAGTCCTGACAAACATTTCTGGTCATACGAATGTCGCTCTATTTGTAAAGCCCAGAAATACAGAATTAGAGATATGGGAGGGAAGAATTGTTGGAGTTGAGGGTGCACAGAATGGATGGCCAATAAAACAGGCGTTTCCAAACACAGAATTCGAATCGGTAATGAAAAATACTCTCAAAGAAATATCAAATCTTTATCTTTTCAAGGGCATTAGTGTAGAAATGGACGCTCTAGTTAGTGACCTATGGAAAGGAGATATTTTGGATCCATCTCCCCATGTAGATAAGATGAGGACAATAAAGTCTACAGCAGAGATTGAAATTATGAAATCTGCAGCTTCGATAGCATCACAAGCTCATATCTCTGCAATGGCAATAACTAAGCCAAATATAGGCGAGTGGGAGATTCAAGCCTCTATTGAAAATCACTTCACATTGAACAGGTCTGTCAACAGCTACAACCCAATTGTAGGTGGAGGAGACAATGCTACTATCTTGCATTACAACTCTAATTCTCTTCGAATCGAGGATAATGAATTGGTATTGGTTGATGCTGGTTGCGAGGTTAGCGGTTATGCATCAGATATTACCAGGACCTGGCCTGTTAACGGCAAGTTTACGAAATCTCAGAGAGAAATTTATGAATTGGTTCTTGAAGCTCAGATTTCGGCAATTGCAGCCTGCCAATCCGGATCCACATGGGATTCTATGCATCGAGCGGCTTCTGAGGTGATATCGAGAGGACTCATAGACCTCGGGATACTAAAATGCTCCAAGCAAGAGGCTCTAGGTATGAATTTGGATGGTGAGTTTCGGAAATTTTTCATGCATGGTACTGGCCACATGCTTGGCTTAGACGTTCATGACGTAGGGGGCGGGAGGCAGGGAGGAAAGGCTGGTCCTGTTCTTTTACCTGGTATGATTGTAACAGTAGAACCGGGCCTATACTTTGCATCATGGAGGGAGGACATTGATATTCCGAAGAAATACTCCGGAATAGGTGTTAGGATAGAGGATGATGTTCTGATAACGGAAAGCGGACCAATAGTACTTACTGACGGGTGCCCCAAGACAATCGATGAAATAGAATCAATCGTTGGAAGTGCACTGTAGATGGTAGTTTCAGATATATTACGAGCTCAAATGGCAACTGAACCTTCAAGAATTACAGTTGAAGAAGCGACCTTACTGTACGAAGAAGCAGACTTGAGCGATTTGATGCATGTGGCATCATCAAGGAGGTCATCAATCGTTCCTGGAAATGAGGTAACATATCTGGTCGATAGGAACATCAATTACACCAATGCTTGCACAATTAATTGCCAATTCTGTTCTTTCTACAGGCCCCCAAATCATACTGAAGCATATACACAGACATTCAAAGAAATCAGTGCGCGAGTTACCGAATTAGAAGAGATTGGAGGCTCAAGGATCTTAATGCAAGGTGGCGTAAATCCGGACCTGGAATTATCATGGTACACCGAAATGCTTTCTAATTTACACCAAAACCATCCAAATATAGACTTAGATTGCTTTTCACCCATAGAAATAGAAGGAATAGCAGAGGTATGTGAATTATCCACGAAAGAGGTTCTGACCAAATTAAGAGATTCTGGGATGCATGGTTTACCGGGTGGTGGCGCAGAGATGTTAGTTGACGATGTAAGACTAGATATATCTCCAAAAAAAGGGTCATCCTCTAATTGGATCAGGGTAATGCGTGAAGCTCAAGAACTTGGCCTGATAACTTCTGCGACCAATGTAATTGGTTTTGGTGAAGAGGTCTCTGATAGGGTTAAGCACATGGACCTAATCAGAAATGCCCAAGATGATGCTATAGCTAGTGGGAATGTTGGCTTCACTTCTTTCATATCTTGGCCTGTCCAGTTAGAGAATAATGCATTTGGCTCCAGAAATAGGGGGACTAATAGGACAAAGCTAGGCGCAACATCTTCAGAGTATCTCAGACACGTAGCAATTTCAAGAATATTTTTTGATAATATTACTCACATTCAGGCCTCATGGCCCACAATGGGCATGGAAATAGCACAACTTGCCTTGGCGGCGGGCGCAGATGATGCAGGATCCACGATGATGGAGGAAAATGTAGTATCTGCGTCCGGAACTAGCAAGACTACGGCTAGTGAGAAGGAGCTCCAAAGGATAATCCTTAGATCAGGTTATCAACCAAGAAAAAGAGACTCTGAATATAACCTATTGGAGACTGAGTTAATTGACGAGGGAATATTGCAGTCTCCGCCACCAGTTCAGTGAGCCTATGACTCCGACCTGCCACTTCTGACTGGAAGAACTTCAAATCCAGTCTCTGTTTCTGGGAAATTAACATTTATTGGCCTCACCCATTTCATTCTCGAACCATCACTCTTTATCCCCTCAATAACTATCTCCCAATGGATCGCAATCATCGCGGAATATATGGTACCGGGCCATGGATTAATAGGTCCGGAAATTCTCATTGGAAACTGGTCAATTTTTTCCCAGGGGCCATAATCCTGAACTCTCATTGGCTCTAGTAGCAACAACCTTCCCCTCCCCACTGTCATTGGCAATGATTCACCCACGCCTGTCCCATGCTCATCTGCAGTAGATATTCTCCTATCCGGTAATTCAGTAGACATGCCGGGTGGAGGCTGTCCGAATTTTCTTCTTCCGGAGGACCTCAAAATGACCTCCCTCTCGGGTATCGCAGCACCCACCTGAACCCTGATCCTTTCAGCTGTTATCCCATCGGGGGAAATGATATTTTCTATCTCTATAGAATCAGTGCTAATTTCATTAATTTTAATTTCTGGATTAGAAAGAGGATTCGCAATGTAATCATTCTGTCTTCTGATGTCCTTGATATTTGCTAAAACACGTAAAAATATTGGTACAATAAATACTGGAAATGCAATCATTAGCATTAATGGATAGTCGAGTGGACCCAAGCTAATGGGTGTGAAAATGAATTCAGGCATGAATTTCAAATTGATTAGTGCTGGCTCAAGAGCATGAAGCATCAGAGCTACTACCAATGTGAACACTCCCGGATATATGGATTTCCTTGCTAACTTATGTAGTGGATCTGGCTCAATGTACCACCCATTCCTCGTCCTCATTAAGAATGGTAATGTGGTATATGTTACTTCCTTTGTAATCGAGGGGAGTGAAGAGTCGTTTTGATTTTCTCCCCTCCATTCCAATACCCATGAATCGTCATTTCCGATTTTAAAGGCGGGCGGTGGAGGATTTTCCGATTCTAAAATGACCTGCACTAGTGGAATCCCCCTAGGGTCACTATTTTCATGATCGAAGGGGGGATATCTTACCCTTTGCACTGACCTATACATACTAACTCCAAATTACAGCAGACGCCGCTTTCGTGGCTAATGATCTAAATTCTGGTACTTCTTTAAGCAGGCGTAGTCCCAATGGTATTGGATTATCTATCTCACCAGACTCATTGATAATCTGGGTAACTTCTGGCCTAGACCAGACTTTGAAAACTCTTTCCAGCTCTTCATCTGTAACCTCTGTAAGGAAAGCATCTCTTAGTGCCCTAGCCCTATTCAATTTCTTTCTCATTGGCCCTAGAATCTTGATCAAACTCTTCATTTTAGCCTCACTAAGATCATCATTAATTATGCACTCGGATAAAATTGGAGCTAGTAAGTCTGCTTGATCAAACCCAGTACCTATGCCTCCTCCGGTGGTCGGTTTACAAGCACCAGATGCATCACCGAAAAGTGCCACTCTTTCCCGAAACGGATACTTTAGTAAGCCACTTGGAACGGGTCCTCCAAATCTGCCAACGATATTGCAATTTTCGAATCTCTGTTTCCAAATAGAGGAATTCATGAGATTATCAACCATCATTTCACAAGATTTTCCAGTCAGTAGGTCAGCCCTACTCCACATGCCAATCCTCGTTGTTTCACCAGAGGGTATAGCCCAAGCGAAAAATCCTGGGGCGATATCATTTCCAGTAAACATATCTAATTGTCCAGATGAACCATTGTACCCTGTAACCTCCACTTGGTAACCAATCATCATCTCCTTAGGCCTTCCCATTTTCATGGTTCTTCTGACCCATGAATGTGCTCCATCACATCCACACACTAAATCACACTTAACCTTACAAATTTCCCCATTAACATTGATAGAAATCTCTGCATAATCCTTCTCAATATCTAATTTGGTGGGCTTGGAGTTCAGTATGATATCAGCCCCCGATTCTATAGCAAGACGGACAACACCCTCATCAAATTTCTTCCTGCAAACCGACCAGGTTCGAATCCTTTCTGGTGATCCAATATCCACAGTGGTACCATTAGGACTGTTTATTCTAGCACCCCATATCGGGGTGAGAATGGTATTTTTCATAGGCACTCTTTCCATAGCCCCGGGATTTACTAGGCCTGCGCATTGGAATGGTCTTCCTATTTCTGAGTGCTCCTCAACAATTAATACCGTGTGGCCCAGTTCTTTGAATTTCCAGCCTAGATATCCCCCGACGGGTCCTGCACCAATAATTACTACATCGTAGAATTCCTCAACTTGAGCTTGGACATTCATCCTAATTCCCCTTTTTTCGCCTTCTTCCTTTGTTCATCGATTTTAGTTTTGATATTATCTTACTAGCTTCTGATTTTGTGATATCGGACTCTTCTGCCAGTTCTGCCATGGCTAAAACATCTCTCATTGGAAGGCCCTGTTTCTCTGCCATACTCTTTATCAAATCAATTTGTGGTTCTGATGCTGGTAGTGAGTCATTGACTTCTTTCATGAGTCCAATAAGCACACTGGCAGTACCATTCCTTCCCCCTGTCAGCTCTGAAAAATCTGATACATCAATCAACTTCAATGCCTCCTCCTCTGAGATGTTTGATTTATCGATTAGCGAGGTCAGGTAATTTATCTGCTTCTCACTAGGTTTTGGACCTCCATTTTCGCCTTCAGTTGCAATCAATTTCTCTATTAATTCACTTGCCTCATTGCCAGTAAGATCTAGAATTTCTTTCCCGTCCAATAACTCAAGTTGTTTTTCCTCTGGCAAATGGACAATTCTATTCTCTATGGCCCATATCTGTTTTGGAGTGGGCCTACTTCTTCGAATTTCTAATGCATTATCGTGAGCGACTTTGAAAGATTGCGTAAATGAATCCCACATCTCTGAGCCAGAAATCTCCCCTTCTTCAATCATATCAAGACGCTTCTCCATGTCCGCAGTAAACTCAGACGAGAACAATTTATTTTCTTCATTCTGATTATTATAGATTGGTGCTACCTCTGTCCATAAAACCATGCCGTTTTCAGTCGGACTAAGTGACCCATTATCATTGGATACATACTTTCTATCGGAGAGTTTCTGGACAGTACTGACATATGTGGAAGGCCTTCCTATTCCTGCAGATTTCATCTTCTTGACAATTGAGCTCTCCGTAAACCTCCGAGGGGGCTTTGTCTCGTCTGTGGTCTTTACTGGGTTATCTTCGTTTTCATCAATTTTCCACACCGATCCTTCTACCATATCGTACTTAGGCTCGACAATTCTAGGAACTGGTAGAAATTGTTCTGATGCAGCCTCCCATCCAGCATGTATTCTCCAAGATGCCGTACCAGAAATAGTCAATTCTGTCCCCGTCACGCTTGCAGAAATTTCTCTCCTCTCTCTAACGGAATCAGACATCTGACTAGAAATAAACCTACATCTGATTAGAGAATAAAGCTTAGTTGAATCTTCATCGACATCCTGAATCTCGTCTAATTTTGGGTCTGTAGGCCTAATGGCCTCATGTGCGTCTTGGACATTAGTACTCCCCTTTTTTGCGTCAGGGCCCAATGATCCATCTCCTAGGAACTCCTGCCCATATTTTTCCAAGATTATCGTTTTTGCAGATTCTCTTGCACTAGAACTAGTCCTTGTAGAATCAGTACGTATATAGGTAATATATCCCTTGTTGTACAAATCTGATGCTATTTTACTAGTTTTTGACATAGACCAGCCAAGTGAACTGCTAGCCGATTGTAGCATAGTATCCGTTGTAAAAGGAGGTGGTGGTTTACGATTGGTCCTCCCAGTGTTAACCGACTTCACAGTAAATGTGCCAGATTGTTTTAGGGCACTATAGGCCTCTTCAGCGAGCTCGTTTTTGAATGTCCTATCTGAAAAGAATTTTCCGTTATCATCCTTCCAAGCATCGTCATCCGTGCTTTTGTGAAACCTAAATTTAAACGTATATCCATCACTAAATGCGTGCACGCTGTGATAAGGTATTGGAATATGCGAATCTCGTTCTATCTCCCTATCAACTATGTATCCCAATGTAGGCGTCTGAACTCTCCCCATGGACCTAAGATTCCAACTCTTTGCAAATTTGGAGCATCTAAAACCAACAAGTCTGTCCATAAATCTCCTCACCTTGGCGGCTTCAACCAACGCATAGTCTATTTCACTGTGGTTTGCGACGGCAATCTCTACAGCTTGTTTGGTAATCTCGTTAAATGTAACTCTGGTTACAAACGGGAACTCGGAAAAAATATGTGCCAACCTCCATGCTATGAACTCCCCTTCTCGGTCTGGGTCTGTAGCGATGTACACTTCGCTAACATTATTTTTCCTAGCCTTGTCAAGAAGCTTCGTTACCACCTTCTCTGCTCTATCTGTCCATTCCCATGGTGGATCGGGAAGTTTACCTTTTTCGGAAGCCCACATCGCCTTGCTACCATTTTTTCCAGAGCGTGGTAAATCTTGTACGTGACCAAAACAAGCTTCTACTATCCATCCTTTTCCAAGATATTTTTTTACTGTCTTACCCTTAGCTCCCGATTCGAGTATCATTAGCTTCATGGTAACACCTCAGTTTTCGGTCGTCGATGTTTCTTCCCCTCGATATTTCCCGTATAAACATGAGTGATGTTGGAGCAGTACAACGCGCGCACGCGCGGGCACACGCGAGATGTCAGTAATTCCTAGCCGATATTTCATCCCACGGTCCTTCTGATCCAGGTCCTCCACATCCTATACAACCTGGGTAACCTGCAGATGCTAATGAAGTGACCATCAACCTGAAATCCTCCCAATAATGCCCACTATCAGATCTTTTTGGATTAATCCAACAATAGGTTAAATCCGGTTCATCTATGCCTATTAAGAAATTTTCATTTTCCCCGCTATCATATCTTATGTCTCCCCCATTTGAACAGAGAATGATGGGAGGATCAATCTTAGATGGTACAAGATCAGATATCGTTAATATCAATTTTTCAGCTTCTGAAAGGAAATCTCTTGGCACGTAAAGCGACCCCCCGTTAGACTTCAGAAGCCTTCTAGCCGCCTCCCTCAAGGAGTCAGTATATGATGCCATGACCACGCGACCATGCGTAACTATTCAAGAGTGCGTTGTCATCGCGTAAACATGGGCCTCGGATGGAGACTATTGGCGAGGCCCGTTATTTCCAGATTGGACTCAGAGAAATCTCATGATCTCGCCTTGGGTACTTTGTCCAAATTTGATAAATCTAATTTCGGGAAATCGGTATTAAGTCGTATGTACAAATCCCCAGAGCTCCCCATTCACACTCTTGGAAGATTATTCCACCATCCTTTAGGCCTAGCAGCTGGCATGGACAAGGGTGCCAGAGCTCTTTCAGTATGGCCTGCTTTAGGGTTTTCTTGGATAGAGTATGGAGGAATCACTAGATACCCACAAGACGGGAATCCCAAGCCTAGGATGTTCCGTGCTAATTCTGAGAGGGCATTGGTCAATAGTATGGGATTCAATAATCCTGGTTCCTCATCTCTAAGGGATTCTCTAGTAGATAGAAAGTCATCAGGGAACTGGCCCAATGTACCAATAGCTGCAAATATTGGGCGCTCAAAGAAGGTAGATAATGAGCAAGCACCCAAGGACTACTCCCATACACTAGATACACTGTGGGGACATGCCGATATGTTTGTGCTAAATGTCTCATCCCCGAATACCCCGGGACTGAGGGATCTCCAAAATGAAGATTTATTGCGAAATGTCCTTAGAGAGTGCACCAAGGTCCGTGAAAAATATAATTATAATAAACCACTTTTGTTGAAACTTTCCCCAGATAATGATGATGAGTTAATTTCCGAGATGGCAGACATCTCAATAAAATATGGAATTGATGGCATTGTCGCTACAAATACTACGATTTCTAGACCCGAGCCCAAAAATACTCAATCAAGGATAGCTTTCTCCCAATCGGGAGGCGTATCCGGCAAGCCCCTCCACAAGAGATCCCTCGAGGTAATCTCCAATATTTACAATCACACCCAGGGGAAAATAACCATAGTGGGCGTAGGGGGCATAGATTCACCAGATAGCGCCTGGAAATCAATACAAGCAGGCGCTAGTTTGATCCAATTGTATTCTGGGTTGGTCTTCAACGGTCCAGGAGTAACATCTTCTATTGTTAGAGGGCTGAAAAGTAGAGTTAAAGAATATGGATTCAGTGGAATCACAGAAGCGGTGGGATACGCCCACAAGTAGTAGTAATGTTCTCTTTAATACCAGGTGGAAAAATGGCATTGAATCGTAATAATCGACTATTTGTTATCGGCGGTTCAATAATCGTGCTCGTAATTATGATGCTAGCTACAGTTGACCCAGAGACTCAATATTACATTGACAATGTCATGGATGATCCTGAAGATTACACTGGCGATGTTCATATTAGGGGAGAGGTCTTGGAAGGCTCAGTGGACGTTGAAAACTACACTTTCGTTTTGACCGGTGTTAACCATATGCTGTTGGTTGACTTCCATGGCGCAGCAGTACCAGATGGATTTAGTGAAGGAAAAACAATCGCCATCAAGGGAACATTGTCATCTTCCTTTGGGGAGTGGATCCTAGATGCTAAAGAGATTCAAACTGGGTGCCCATCAAAATATGAATCAGCAGAATAATGCCCCCGATTCTTTCAAATGCCAAATCTCCCCGGGTAGTACGGGCTAGGGGGGGTGTTGACGTACTCTATTTTTCACAAATCGTCGATAATGGTGACCTGAAGTCCGAGGGCGGCGTAAACGAAGCAATTGGATCCTGCTGGTTGACTACGACGCCTCGCCCCCAAGAGATGCAGGTTGTTGGAAGGGTCACCCGGAGGGGTCATCTAACCATCCTATGCCCGGGAACCAGGTCAGGCGCGGAAGCGAGCAGCCCGACCGGGGATGCTGGATGCCTTGGGGAAGCGGGGTTGAGAAGATCGGCATTTCATTCCGATTGAAAACGAACGTCCACCGAGGACATGCCCATCATGAGGGAATCTCACTAAGGTTGCCCATTTTACATACAATTCTGAAATGTTCAGCAGAAACAGGCTGGACCGAGAGTCTTTGTCCCCTTTGAAGAAGAGGCATACCATCTAGATCTCCATTGCTCTTGAGTTTAGGCAATCCGATCGGATCCAAATCACAAACTGGCTCTATGTCCACCATCATCCACCTAGGATTGTCAGGACTGGCTTTTGGGTCAAAATACTTCGATGAAGAATCTTGGGCCGTGAAGTCAGGATAAGCCTCTCTGCATACCCTGGCAATCCCTGCTACGTGCGGTGGCTTGCAGTTTGAATGATAGAATAATACAAGGTCTCCTTCCTTCATTTGGTCTCTCATGATATTCCTAGCTTGGTAATTCCTTACACCATCCCAGTGGGTACTCTTGTCTTCTTTCAACTGTTCCCATGGATAGACATGGGGTTCACTTTTCATCAACCAGTATCCGGTCATGATACTCGGAGAATCACCATGCAAATCAACATTTCACCACGCGTCCTCTGTCGAACCTAGAATAATCGCCGCGTCTATGATATCAGCCTCATCTCTCGCTATTGCCCTTCTGAGACCTGCAGTTTTAACCATCGTGCTTACTCCGCCAGTTAACCCTAGATTAGCCTTGATCATGGCAGTAAAGATTGCTGGCAATAGGATCAAAGCAGAAATTGCCGCAACAAGAAGTAAGAGTATGATTACTGTAATGAACGGCTTGATAGCCTCTATTGGTATCAAATAGGCGCAAGTCAGGCCACCCGCAGTAACCGTAGTGGCTTCGAATAAACTGAGGCCAGTACTCGCACAAGCGGTTTGAATAGCCTCTATAGTCCCACCTTGTTCCTTGATACGATTGGCGATATGTATGGAGAAATCTACGCCTACGCCCACTAATATGGACCCTATCATCACTGTTATCAAAGATAGATCAACATCTAAGCCATCCATAGCAAGCCATTGCATCATCACCGTGAAGCCAACTGGCAGGGTGGTAAGTAATGCATATCTGACATCTCTGAAAACTAGTGCCAACGTCACAACAGTGAACAGCAATGCGAAGCCTAGTGATTGCCATTGTGAGTTTACAATCAGATTATTTACCTCAATAGTTATGGATGCAACGCCAATTAATGTACTGGAAGTCACTGCCCCGTCCATCTCTTCATCTGCATACCTGTTAACTTCATCGACTGCCAATGTTGTACTTTGTACATCCATAAATGGCATGTCAATGTAAATTAAGCTTCTATCATAGCTAGGAGCAATGAATAGCTCCCGCATCTCCAATGTCATACTTTCATAAAACACATAGATCAGGAAATTCTGAGATTGGACTCCACCAGTGTCTTGCAAATCTAGATAATTTAGTGCACTCCAGAATGAGAGGTTTCCAGTTTGTTCCCGATCAAAGATAAGCTCTGCAACATCCTTTATTGGCCCAAACTCATCGGGTATGGCTTCGTTAATTGGGGCACCTGATACGTTTACTCCTACGCCTATTGCTTTCATTAGGAAAACAATAGAAACCGCAGTAGTGTTATCAACTGAATTACACTTAGTTTCAAGTTGTTCAATCCCCTTGAGGTTGGAGAACGGATCTTTTTGAGCTCCGGCTTCTGGTATTGGATCTGGATCAGCATAAAGATCTGAGTCGATCAGTAAGAAACCCGGTTGTCCTGCGTTGAATTCGTCTGAATATATGCCCATTTTGTCTACAGCGTCTACACCCGCGGGTGCCATTTTTAGTAGATCGATATTTTCTTCCACGTTAGGACGGTTATAACCTGCCGACATAACCATGGCCATTATGAAAACTGCAAGTGTGACCCGAGTCCATTTTATCGGTACACCAACTGCTCCCTGGAATACCTTAGGTGGCGGATGGGACGGTTTTTTCAGATCGAGCATCATGGTAAGATTAGGGACCATTAACATGGTCATGAGGTAGACAACGACTATTCCACCTGAAAGGGCGTATCCAATGGTCTGTATCGGTTTCATCGGTACGAATACTAAGGAGATAAATCCAATGATCGTCGTTAATGCTGATAGTAAAACAGCCCTACCTGTAGAGCTAATAGCCTCAGACATCTTCTCTCTTGGGGATCCTTTCGCTTCAGCATACCTATTTGTTATGTGTAGTCCGTATGAAACACCAAGTGCTAGAACAATGGGTCCAACGATAATAACCGTCATTGTTACTTCATAGTCAGTATATCCGATAAAGCCCAATGTTATCCAGACTGAGCATAGAGTAGGCAGACCTGAGATTATCAGAGTTTTGACTCCCTGGACCCATCTGATCCTTCCGGTTTGTAACAAATCACAATGGAAAAGAAATAGGCCGAAAGCCACAATCACAACTCCTACCGGAAATACTTCCCAGAATAATTGAAACGACTTCTCAGTAATAGCATTAGTTAGAGGTACGGGACCTGTAAGTGTCATCTTCAATCCAAGCTCAGTACCGTCACAATATTCGTCGGCATTATCGGATTCTGGATCTACCTCATTTCCGTTGTCATCTAGACATATCCAGTTATTTTCAGAAGATATCTGATCTATTGTACCCTGCGTATTCTCAATTATTTCCGAAATTGTAATGTCATCTTTTCCATCATTATCTCTATCCAAATCACTTGAAATTCCAATAATGATAACAGCCCTGTTCCAATATCCAGCGGTCTCATTCTGATTCTTCCCAACATCTCTGACTAATTTGTCTAGAGCATTTTGAGGCATCTCCCCTAATATTTGATCGACCCTCTCTTGTTCGTCTGGTATAGAGTAATCACCTATAATATTAGATTGTTCATCTACTAATTCGTTGACCTGTTGGGAAAACTCATCGCTTCCTGTGCCCTCAGCTAGACCGGAGAAGAAGGCCTTGACAACCCTTCCACCACTGGAATTTACCTCCTTGATTACTGTGGACACCGAAAGAACGTAGATTACGTAATCCTCCTCCCCCCTATCGTCCCTTACAGTATTAAGTGCGCTTTCTACCTTGTCTATTTGTTTCAAAATGGGTAGTTGATCAACACCTTGTCTTTCGGACTCAACGTAAATTACCATTACATTAGTAGTCCAATTTTGTTCAACATCCTCTATGTCCTTCTGAACATCTGATCCTTGTGGGAGGTATACGGCCATGTCTCCATTAACATTCAATGCCCCCTCCTCATCACAAAAATCGTATTCGAAACCATCTCTACAATCAAGAATTCCGGAGTGCCTTCCTAGGAGTGCAGTAACTGTAAGGCAAAGTATTACCGTAATCACTGGGACTTTTGTTATCAGGTCACTAATTGAAGAGTCCAACATCGCCCTCTTAACTATTACAGGTGAACGGCGTACCGATTTGATTAAGATTTCTGAGTCTACCTCTGATATTTTCTTTCCAGTATCTGCTATCTTTGACTTCACCACATTAGTGGATTCTCTAATAACCCTCACAGGATTAAATCGAGAACCTTCTTGAGGGGCATCCATGGTAACACATGTCTGGGATAACAGGCAGGACTTCAACCCCTCGTTGATTGGATTTGAAATATGGTGATTAATTGTGCTCTCTGAAATGCGGCAACAGTGAATAATGAGGATTCTACGGGATATATGAGGGGAAGCAATGGGAGCGCCAAAAATCACCGACAAGAGGTGGACTATTGATCTTGAGAAAAGAATACAAGAATCTCATTACGATGACAACCCAAACAGATATTCCTTTGATTCCAACAGCGACAAGGAGCTATTTGTTATTGATACTCCACCTCCATATCCTAGTGGTACTTGGCATATTGGAGCTGTCGCACAATACAGCATGATAGATGTAATCGCTAGAAGTCAGAGACTAATTGGAAAAGAAGTTCTATTTCCATGGGGGGTAGATAGGAATGGAATCAATATCGAATTTACTGTTGAAAAGAAAACCGGTAAGAAAATGAGAACTTATGAAAGAGGTGAATTCCTAGACCTTTGTAAGGAGACTATCGAGCTTTACACACAATCAATGAGGCACACGGCTAAGCGCGTAGGGTTATCTTGTGACTATGATAATGAGTACTTGACAGATTCTCCAAATTACCGGTCAGTGACTCAATCTATTTTTATTGATTTGTTCAAGAAAGGGGATATCATTGAGGACCTCAGGCCGAATATTTACGATCCCATTGAAGGAACGACGATTGCTGATGCTGAAGTACAAAGAATATCTAGAGAGACCCTATTATGTGACGTTATATGGGAAACCGTAGAAGGTTCTGAACTATTGATTTCAACGACCCGGCCGGAGCTAATCTGTGCCTGTGGTGTAGTCATGGTTCATCCAGATGATGAGAGGTATAAGGATCTAGTAGGGAAGAGAGTTAAATTACCGTTGCCCGTTAATGGTAGATCGGATACTGTAGAAATTCAAACTCATCCGTCTGTAAAAGCTGATTTCGGCAGCGGGATACTGATGGTTTGTTCGTTCGGAGACCAGAACGACGTCTCCGTATTCAGAGAATTAGGATTGAAACCTTTTCAAGCCATAGATCTGGAAGGCAAGATGACTGAAATATCGGGGCCGTTGCATGGCCATACCGTATTAGATGCTAGGAAACTTGCGATATCTATTCTGGAGAATACTGGAAAATTATCATCAAAAGAAAATAGATTACAGGATATTCCCGTGAGCGAGAGAGGATCAAATCCTGTAGAAATTATACTACTAAAGGAATGGTATGTTAAACAAACACATGTTATAGATCGACTATCTGAACTATCCGAAAACTGTAATTTCATACCAGAAAGGAATAGGCAATTCCTACATGATTGGATGGACGGGATCTCCATAGATTGGCCCATAAGCAGGAGAAGGTGGTATCATACGGAGGTCCCCATTTGGTACTCCGAAGACTCATCAAAGGTGATAGTCCCACCTAGCGGTACATATGTACAACCATGGAGAGACATGCCTCCTGTCGGGTCTGAGGTCTTAGACAGGGAGACTAGGGAATTTGTCGCAATGTATGATGACATAGCAGAATCATTAGGCAAAATAGCTGGAGAGACAAAGGTATTTGACACTTGGATGGATTCTTCTAATTCCAACCTTTTCGTGAGTGGTTACCTAAATAATCCAAAAATGTTCGAGAGATCATTTCCCACAGCATTGAGGCCACAGGGCAAGGAAATCGTCAGAACCTGGCTCTACTATACAATGCTGAAAAGTGCCTTGTTGTTAGATAAGCCGGCATTCAAGAACATATGGATTGATGGGCTTGGGATGGATCCATGGGGAAGAAAAATGTCGAAATCACTAGGTAACGGCATTGATGCAGATTCCGTATTGGAATGTGGTGCTGGGGGTCGCACTGGGTCTTGGAAAATCCGTGGACCCGGGGGGAAACAAGTCAGCCTTAAAGCAAACAAAATAGGAAGTGAGTGCTTTAGATTGTGGAAGGCTTGCGAAGCTCAGGTTGGAGATGATTTTCACATAAACCCCGAAGAAATTGAGTCAAAATATTTTGGGATACTTACCAAGGTATTCAATGTGGCCAGATTTGCTAGCCAATTTGACGTCCCAGATGATTTGGAAAACCTACCAAATAATTTACCGAACGAAGATAGGTGGATCCTTAGTGTATTTGATGCTATGATGGACGATGTTCAGAATTACTGGAAGGACATGGACATATATAACGCAACTCAATCCATTAAGGGATTTGCTACAGGAGTTTTTCCGGGGCATTGGTTGGAAATGTCCAAATCGAGACTTTATGATGGCGATTATGCCGCCTCTTGGACCATTCATAGAATAGTCAGGGACCTACTCATAACATTCTCCCCTGTCTGCCCGTTTTTCACAGACTATCTGTCCACTGTACTTTATGGGGCTAGTGCCGTAGACGCGAGATCATATCCTCCCCAGGTTTTCTCTAGTAACACTAACACTAATGCATATTTGCAATTGACTGAGCTATTGATTGATTTTAATTCATCGACTTGGAAGGCTAAGAAAGATCAAGGCCTCTCATTAAAATCCGAGATTCACGGCATTAGTGTACCTTCTGAGTTGGAGGAATTCAAAGGTGCACTCACTTCAATGCACAACCTGATCGAATAATCAATTCAAGCGTGTTTTTGGAGAGTCTCCATTAGAAAATTCTGTTACAATGGAAACAATTTCTTTGCCAATTCTACTCTGAGCTTCATATGTCGAGGCTCCAATGTGGGGTGTAGCTTGGAAATTTTCTAGGGACAGTAACTCATTACCTATGGCAGGCTCCACCTCGAAAACATCCAATGAAGCTGAGGATAAATGGCCACTAACCAGACATTCGTATAAGTCAGCCTCATCAATAATTCCTCCTCTGGCACAATTGATAATGTGGTTGCCACACTTTATCCCATCAACACCGACTTTGGGCATTAATTTGATTAATTCGGAATTTACTACGTGATGGGTTTCCTCTGATAGGTAACAATGTATCGAAATGTGTGTACAACTGGAGAATAAATCTTCAACTTTGTCGTGATATACGCACCCGTCATCATAATCAGACAAATAAGGGTCGAAAACATGAATATTCATTCCCATACTTTTTGCTATTTCAGCTACTCCTCGCGCTATCCTACCATAGCCGAGAAGACCAAGATTTTTCCCTCTTAGCTCAGATCCCCTGAGCTCTTTCTTTGCCCACAACCCTTCCCTCATCATTCTGTCTGATTTGATAATCAGTCTATTGCTTGAGATTAGGTGCCCAATTGTCATCTCTACAACGGCGTTCGTCGAGGAACCCGGTGTGTTACAAACAAGGACAGATTTCTTAGAAGCTCCGGTTAGATCGATGTTATCTATGCCGACACCAGCTCTAATTATCATCGACAATGATGAATTCTCCCCTGTGTTAGCTTGGATTATGTCCGATGTGACCTTGGTGGCACTTCTAATGATAATTATGTCGAAATCAGAAATGCAGCCCCCTAACAACTCCTCTTTGGAATAATGTCTTTCCTCGACCTGATGGCCCAATTCTTCAAGTTTCAACTTTGCATTCTTGTCAATGCCGTCTGTAACTGCTATCCTCACGAGTACCCCAGTGCGGATGATTCAATGAAGTTTCCCAAAAGTAGTATTGATATTACCCCCCCTCTTCCCAAACTTAGATACCATGACGTTTCAATTGCCAGAACTATCATACGATTACGATGCCCTAGAGCCACATATTGATTCGCTAACGATGGAAATTCACCACAGTAAGCACCACGCGGGGTATACATCCAAACTAAACAATGCTATTTCTGGTACAGAATTGGAAGGAAAGTCCATTCAAGATCTGCTCGTCAATCACAATGATAACCCTGCCGTAAGAAATAATGGTGGCGGATATTGGAATCACAAATTTTTCTGGGGCCTCATGTGTCCAGGTGGAGATGGAAAACCAGACTCTAATTTACTCGAGGCTATAGAAACGGCCTTTGGATCCTTTGACGATATGAAGTCGGAATTTACCCAAGCTGCTATGACTAGATTCGGAAGTGGTTGGGCTTGGCTCTGTGTAAATAAAAGCGGGGGTCTTTTTATCTGCTCCACACCTAATCAGGATAACCCAATAATGGACAATTCGGGCACACCAATACTTGGGATAGACGTCTGGGAACACGCGTATTACAAGAAGTACGGACCTGGAAGAGGAGATTACATCAATGCATGGTGGAACGTTATTGACTGGCCGGCTGTAAATTCCCTCTACAATTCTGCTTCCGAATAAGACACAATTTAGACATACTTAGTATATTTTAGACCGGTTTGTTCTAAGCTGGTGATTGGCACCAACCGCTGAGAGTGCTCCTATGGACGGACTAGCTACTGGACTGCTAATCCTATTATTGCCAGTAATACTCACTCTTCCACTCAGGTTTGGGTGGAAGTGGTGGGTAGGGATGGAGCCTGAACATGAACATTACCGAGAGAAGGTTAGGAGGGTCCTAGATTCTGGCATACCAATTAAGAGGTACAGAACAGAGCTTGACTCCGAGGCACGTAGATTACTAATCGATAAAGAGAGACAATCTCGTATTGAATCAGATCTACTCAGACCGTTGGGCCCGCAGCATTTCTTACTCCTACCGGCACTGATATTCTCTCCACTTCTAGGAATATTTGCCTTCTTCGTGACAATAATCCTCCTACCCATGTTCAGACCAATTGAGTGGATATTAATAGACAAGGGCTTACTTTCTTATACAGCTAATGTCATACGAAAGGTAACAAGGTGGGAAATTATTGGGATACCAAGATTGGATGATGGAACAGGCACTCTAGACAGGGTCTTAGATTCTACACATAGAATGCCGATTACAGTGTTTCTCGGTATTTTTGCATACCTAATTGTATTGTATCTCCCACTTGAACCAAGACAAGTAATGGTACTAAGTGCGGTGTTCTATATCTTTTTGGTATCCTTTATTTCTGTTATTAGGGCAGCGACAATGACATCCTTAGTCTTCGCTGATCCAACGAAAAGAAGGCTTATTCCAATGCACTCCCTAGTAGACGACGCCTTAGGACCATCCGTTGGAATCGGACTAATCTTCTTACTATCTAGACAGTTAGTATACGGAAGTCAACTCAGGTCCGGGGATTTACTAGGTGATCCTATTGTTTTTTCAATATCAGTGATATTGGTCTTGTACACCGCTACCATCATTGGCGTGGCTGTTGAATTCGCATTCTTTGAGTCTCGTAGTGACAGAATAAAATCACTATTTCAGCTCCAAATTGTGGAAAAACACGACCCTATGGTCTATCTCTTTACAAGGCACTTGGGGACATTGAGAATATCTCCCTTAATGACTATGAGGGAGTGGATCGATAGTAATGAGGAAATTTCAATAATTGACACCGAAGTTATGTCCGGGTGATTACTCACTCTCTTCTATCCTCTGCTTGGCTAGTTCCCGCATGTCTTCATGATGGACACCGTCGTCAATTGCTTCTTGATCAGATTCATCTACGATCTCTACGCCCAATAATGTCTCTATTACATCCTCCATTGTGACAAGGCCTTCGGTCCCACCAAACTCGTCTTTTACTATGAGAAACTGGGACTTAGTCTCTAAGAGTATATCCAATGCCCTATCCACGGAATCATCATGCTTACAGATATCAACAGGTCTTGAGATATCAGACATCTTCAAATCATAATCATCAACAGCGGCCCTTCTAAGAATTTCACTTCTTAGAACTACTCCTCTCACATCGTCTATATTTCCACCCGTAACAGGCATCCGTCCATGAATCATTATTGGGATATTCTGCAATACGTCTGATACCGTATCATTCGAGGAGACCGAAGTAACAACAACGCGCGGGGTCATTATATCACTTACTCTAATTTCCCTTAATCTCAATAGGTTCTGAATTACTGCCTCTTCGTCTTCTTCTATAACATCCGTTTCCTCTGCAATATCAGCCAAAACAGAAAGCTCATCTCTTGTTACGGTCTCTGTCTCTACTGCGGGAAGTAGTGATCTAGTAATTTCAATAGGCTTAACAATTATCCAAAGTGCGAACATCATCCCCTTCAATATTCTCGCGGATGGGACAGTAAGTCTTCTCCAATACAGGGCACCTATTGTCTTCGGCAAAATTTCACTTAGCACCAGAATTGCCAGAGTTAGAATTGCGGCGGCAACATGAACTATATCTCCGCCTCCAAATTGTGTCTGAACTTCTGCCCCTACACCAAGGGCGCCAACTGTGTGAGCGATAGTATTCAAAGTGAGAATGGCCGTAAGCGGCCTTTCTGGATCGTCTTTCCATTGTGACCATAGATCACTCACTTTTGGATGTGTGTCCTTCAATGCAACAATATGTCCATGGCTCGTCGATAATAGAACGGCTTCTAGTATACTACACAAGAAAGAAGCCCCTAAGGCTAACCCAGAATATGCTAAAATTAGCGTGTAGTCGACCAATTATGTTTCCTCACTTTCGAGCGAAAATTAAACATGCACGTGACACGAATGACTGCTCCTGTATCCCTTACGACCGATTGCGACATAAATAGGTGACTGACCGCTAGCTATGTGCCGACGGGAGATTATGTGACAATTTTCATGGCCTGGCCATACGTGAACGCACCACTCCACCTTGGTCATGTAGCTGGAAACTGCTTGCCAGCTGATATACAATACCGTTACGAACGAGCACGAGGTAGACGTGTGCTAATGTGCAGTGGATCCGACGAGCATGGCACCCCAATTACAATTACAGCTGAGGAATTTGGTGTTTCCCCTCAGGAAGTCGTTGACAAATATCATGACCTAGCTTTGAAATCACTAATTCAACTAGGTTGTTCATGGGCAGATAACATTGACTCACGCGGTGTAGAATACGGCGGTGCTCTTTACAATAGAACATCAGATTTGAGACACAAAGAGATAGTTCGTGACGTATTTACACGTTTATTGGAATCGGATTTACTAGTAAAAAAAACGATGAAGCAGTATTGTTCGGTTTCCGATGGCATTGTTAGATTCTTGCCGGACAGATATGTTGAGGGGACATGCCCAATATGCGCTGAAGACGGCGCTAGGGGGGATCAATGCGATGAATGTGGGTCAACATATGAAGCCCACGAGCTGATTAATCCAATATCAAAGTTGGACCCCGATGCAACAATTGAGATTAGAGACACCGATCATTTATTCTTCAAGCTTGATCTCTTTCAAACAAGTCTGGAAGAACATGCCAAATTAAGACAGGACATATGGAAGCCAAACGTTCGATCTATGACAAAAAATTGGCTAAACATGGGGTTGCGACCAAGGGCAGTAACTAGGGATATTGATTGGGGAATTGAACTACCACTTAGTGGTAAAGAGTGGTCATCTAAAAGAGTCTACGTGTGGTTTGAAGCTGTGCAAGGTTACTATACCTGCGCCAGGATATGGGCTGAAAGATTCGCCTCTGAAAACAATCATCCAGATGGAGATTCAGCGTGGGAGAGGTGGTGGAAGGCGGACGAAAATGGGAAATCACCTAGGCACATATATTTCATGGGTAAGGACAATATCCCCTTCCACACTGTAATTTGGCCTTCTTTGATTATGGGCATGAATGCGTCTGATAATGACCGTCAAATCACACACGAAAATCTCCCGGGTAGTTTGGTGCTGGAAACTAATGTTTCATCCAACGAATATTTGATGCTGCAAGGAGGGCAGTTTAGTAAGAGCAGGAAACATGCAGTCTGGCTTCCCTCGTTCCTAGGTAGGTACGATCCCGATTGTCTGAGATATTACCTAACGATTAACATGCCTGAAACACACGACACTGACTTTAGGTGGGAGGATTTTGTTGAAAGGACCAATAATGAGTTGATTGGTACATATGGAAACTTCGTACACAGGGTAATGACTCTGACTCATCGCTTGACTAATGAAGGAGAAAATCCACTTTCTAGGTATGATTCACCTGAGGAGTTCAAACAGGAGACCGAGTCATGCCAGAAGCTATTGCATTCTGCGATGGAATCTATGGAAAGGCAAAGATTCAAGGAGGCTCTGAGATCATTAATGGGAATCGCCCAGATCGGGAATCAAGTCCTACAACGGGCCACACCTTGGAAATATCTTCAGTCTGAGGAGTCAGTAGACAAAGAAAAATCACTTTCTGCTTTGGCATTTTCCTGGAGGCTCTGCAGAACACTAGCAATATGCACTAGACCATTTATGCCATTCCAATCTGATAGGCTGTGGAAAATGCTGGGGGAGAATATTGAGCTAAATAACCTACTTTGGGACAATTCTTTAGACTTAACAAGCCATCTTTGTTGGAACGAAGAACCACCAAAACCATTATTCAAAAGATTGGATTTAGATGAAATTATTGGACATGAGCTTTCTCTGGCTAACGATAATAATGATGACCCAGTCGGTGGAGAAAGTGAAGGAGCTGATTACATAGAATTCGAAGATTTCATGAAAGTAGAAATGAAGACCGGGAAAGTCATATCCGTCGAAGATCACCCCAACGCAGATAAGTTGTATGTAGTAACTATACAAGATACTCCCGATACAACCAGAACAGTGTGTGCGGGATTAAAGGAATATTACGAGCCTTCCGACTTGGTGGGACTGAACGTAGTTTTCGTGGCTAATTTAGAGCCTAAGAAACTGAGGGGAGTGATGTCTGAGGGGATGCTATTAGCGGCTGATGATGGGGATGGAAATGTGAGCATAGTTACTACTGTAGACGATATAGGATCGGGCTCAAGAGTAAGATAATGAGTTTATTTTTCATCTGGCTTGTCGAAGAAATCCCATTGAATTTCAGCTAATTCCTCATTGGAGTTAGCGTTTGAATAGGCTTCTAATGGTAGTTTGTTCAACTCGAGAAAGGTGTCCCCATATGGCAGGCAGGAGAGAAGCGTTCTCGCTTGAGATTCTCTCCCCAGAATGAATAATGTTGATGCTAACGCCTCGGCAGTAGACAATCTACCAGGTTTTCCCCAGGACACTGGGTTGGCCGCCAATAATACTGGAAGAGTCCTTCCCTCTAGTCTTGTAAACTTCGAGATAGATTCTAAAGAATCCTCCAAACGTTTCCAAGAACAATCTAGAGCCACTATTGCACCACCCATCAAAATCATATCTTTGTCATCTGGTCCGATTAGTTTACCACTTGAGGGGTCTAACAAGAAGCCTCTCTTTGGGGCTCCCCGTGTACTTTTGTGAAGAGTAGCATACCCCTTTTTTGAAATTCTTCTCGCACTGCATTTCTTGGGGTCGTCCTGATCTAGGTGGATAACGTGGAGAGGAATCTCCTCTGGGTTATTCTTTGCCGAGGAATTCATCTAGTGCATCTCCTATGGTCATACCCCTACTAGTAGGTGCTTTTACTGATCTCTCAGGCTCTGAAATATTATCCTCAAACAATGTTATGTCCAAGGCTTTCTCTATCTTTTCTAGAATTGAATCCGCTGGTTGAACTCCAGCTTCTACTTTTTGAATATCATTAAGGCGTAAATTTAACCTCTTGGCAAGGTCTCTAGAAGTCCACCCTTTGGCTTCCCTCGCTCTTTTAATTGAAGTGTGGAAGTTTGATATTACTTCTTTCTCCATCTTTGCCATATTCCTAGTGTATGTCCTTTTCACTATGCTCCCGGATCTTGGTTTTGCAACTGTGGCTTTCCTAGTTTCAAGAACGGTGAGGTTGTTAGATTCTATACATCTGTTACAGCATCTAAGTCTGGTACCAGAAATTTCTGAGAGAAGGGTGGAAACTCTCTCACTCCCACACATCTCACATGTTCCCATGTACCCCCCACTTGGCAATCAATCATATGGGTTGGGGTTATTTGAAATCAAATACCGCCTCCGCAATCCATGACTGCTGGCTCTGATAGCAAGAGGTCAGAGGACACGCCTCCACATCCAACAGTATCAAACCTACAAAATGAAATTAGGGATTTGTCTGAGACTGCGCAACAATTACTTACGGATAAATTACTATTGGAGAGCGAGGTTTCACAGGTGAAAAAAAGAGCTAGTAGGCTAGAAGAAGAGATTCGGAATCTTAGGGCACCTCCCATGATTATTGGTCACCTCCAAGACCTGACCGAAGATGGAGCAATCGTTAGAAGTTCGAATGGGACTGTTTTCTTAGTATCAGTAAATCCCAGAATCGACAGTTCAAAACTCGTTTCTGGATGTAGGGTGGCCCTGAACCAGGATACTCTTTCCGTGATAGAAGTTTTACCCGATTCTTGGGACCCACTTGTTATCACATCCGAAATTATAGAGAAGCCTGAGGTATCATATGAAGATATAGGGGGATTAACAGATCAGATATCCGAAATCAGGGAAACTGTAGAGCTTTCCTTTACCAATAGAGATGATTTCAAAAGATTCTCAATAGAACCTCCAAAGGGCGTGCTTCTAACAGGTCCACCAGGGACCGGCAAGACAATGCTTGCCAAAGCCGTAGCCCAATCAACAAATGCAGTGTTTCTCGGATTAGTAGCCTCTGAACTTGCTCAGAAATATATCGGAGAAGGAGGACGCCTAGTTAGAGAGATTTTCGATCTTGCAAGAAAGAAGGCACCAGCTATAGTTTTCATCGACGAATTAGATGCCATAGGCTCTAAGAGATTAGATGGGGCTACATCAGGCGACAGAGAGGTTCAGAGGACATTGATGCAACTACTGTCCGAGTTAGACGGATTTGAGCCATTAGAAGATGTAAAAATCATCGCCGCAACAAACAGACCGGAACTTCTGGATAGTGCCCTATTGAGACCGGGCAGATTTGATAGAATCGTTGAGATCCCCCTTCCTGATGAAGATGGTAGGCTTTCAATCTTGAGAGTTCATACGAAAAATACCCCACTATCAAATCAAATTGATTTGGAGGATATTGCTTCAAAAACAGATGGCTTTAGTGGGGCAGAAATCAAATCACTCGTTGTCGAAGCGGGGGTAAGTGCGATTTCGAACGGGAGGAAAAAAATTTCCAAATCAGATTTCTCAAAATCACTAGAGAAAGTTACAGATGGAAGAAATGGAGATAGGACCGACAACTCATCGGGACTGTACGATTGATGGGCAATACTAATCTCTTAACCACCATGCGGGCACATGGGCGACACATTAGTAGAATGCGTACCAAACTTTAGTGAAGGCAGGGACGAGTCAATAATTAACGAAATCACAGAATCTATATTGAAGGTCAATGACGTCACATTATTAGATGTTGATATTGGTTATGATTTCAATAGAACTGTGGTAACAATAGTGGGAACACCCGAAGCAGTGCTTGAAGCCGCAATCGTTTCTACATCTGTTGCCATCAGACTCATAGACATGACGAGGCACTCTGGAGAACACGCTAGAATGGGAGCCGTTGACGTCGTCCCCTTTATACCAATTCAGAATTCTACTATGGAAGATTGTATATCCCTGTCTGAGAGATATGCAAAAATAGTATCAGACCGCTTTGGAATTCCAGTTTACCTATATGCTAATTCTGCTAGGAGTATGGAAAGAAGGCGTTTACCAGATATAAGAAGAGGTGAATATGAGGGTCTGGAGGAAAAACTCTCTATGGAAATTTGGAAACCAGATTATGGCCCATCAACCTTCGTACCCAAAACTGGAGCAATAGCTTCAGGTGCTAGACAGGTTCTAATCGCATACAACATCAACCTCAATACTAATGATAAGAAATTGGCCAATATTATTGCCGGTAAGATTAGGACAAGTGGCACAATTTCCAAAGATTCAGATGGTAATAAAATACTAGATAATGAAGGAAAACCCGTAAGGATACCGGGAATGTTTCAATCTTTGCAAGCCGCTGGTTGGATGTATGATGAGAATACCGCGCAGGTCTCAATGAATCTACTTGATCATACGGTCACTGGTTTGCATGAAGTAACCGAAGCAGTAAGATTAGAAGCCGATTTATTGGGACTTAAGGCTACATCAAGTGAGTTGGTAGGATTAGTTCCCTTACAAGCAATGATTGAAGCGGGAAGGCATTACAATGGAAACCACGAAATCCACGATCAAAACATAATTTTACAAGAAGCGGTGGATGGCTTAGGCTTGAACGGATTAGAGGAGTTCGTACCAGCTAAATCAATAATTGAGTTGGCGATTAGTAGGTGATTTAATGAATAAAGGATATGAAGACGTGCTAAGTTCCATATCTTCGTCGAACCCAACTCCAGGAGGAGGATCTGTATCGGCACTAATCCTTTCGCATGCACATTCCCTTGCGACGATGGTAGCCAGATTAACCTCAGGAAGGGACAAATGGTCCGATGGACAAGGGATTGCCGAAGAGATAATTTCTAAATCCAATGAAAGTATTGAAACTTCACTAAGGCTAGCCAAGGAGGATGCTCTGGCTTTCGATTCTGTCATGAGCTCATACAGACTACCCAAAGATACGGACGAGCTCAAAGAAACAAGAAAAGAAGCAATATTTGACTCTACGATAAATGCGGCAAGTGTTCCACTAGAGATAATGTATGAAGCGTCAAATCTTCTGAACGACATCATAAATCTAGCTAAATTTGGTAATCTTAACGCTTTAACAGACCTGCTTGGATCTGCAGAATTGGCTTACTCATCCGCAAAAATAGCATCACTTAATGTTAGGATAAACCTAGACTCAATTAACTCAGGTGACCAAAAAGAAGATCTAAACGCACAGGTGCTTGAATTGATTTTACTGACAAAGGAGAGGTATGAAGTAATCAATAAAATTATCATGGAGAGGTTACAATGGAAATGAGCTTCTCTGAAATCATTACAGCTGGGATTACCGATGTTCTGCCTGGTCCGAAACCGATAGATAGCTCTGTTCCGCATGCTCCTGCTAGACCTCAGATTCTATCTGTAAAGGAGAAAAAGCTGGCCTTGCAGAATGCTCTGAGATATTTCCCAAAAGCTTGGCATGCTGAGTTAGCCCCTGAGTTCCTGATTGAGCTAGAGGAGCTAGGTCACATATACATGCATAGATTCAGACCCGACTATGAGATGTATGCAAGGCCAATAAACGAATATCCACACAAATGCCTATCCGCTGCATCAATTATGTTGATGATTCAAAATAATCTTGATCCAGCAGTCGCCCAATTTCCACATGAGCTCGTCACTTATGGTGGAAACGGTACAGTTTTTCAAAACTGGGCTCAATACCTCATTACAATGAGCCTCCTCTCCAAGATGACGGATAATCAGACGTTGGTCATCAATTCTGGTCACCCATTGGGCTTGTTCCCATCCTCTCCTGATGCTCCTCGAGCAGTCATATCCAATGGCATGGTAATCCCCAACCACTCATCACAGAATGACTATGAAAGGATGAATGCATTAGGCGTGACACAATTCGGACAGATGACTGCTGGATCTTACATGTACATAGGCCCACAAGGTATTGTCCATGGCACCACTATAACGCTCCTGAATGCTGCAAGGAAATATCTGGATGTGGATCCGGGCTCAGACTTATCTGGCATCCTCTTTATCACATCTGGTCTTGGTGGCATGTCTGGTGCTCAAGCAAAAGCAGCGGTAATCGCAGGTGCAGTGTGTATTATTGCTGAGACGGACCCATACGCAGCAAGGAAAAGGCATGACCAAGGATGGCTGTCTGAGCTACACGAAGACATTGATGTAGTGATTCGTAGGTCCAAGGAAGCGAGGGAATCTGGGGAGGCGGTATCTATCGGTTTCATAGGTAACATCGTAGATTTGCTAGAAGCACTAATTCAAAACGGCATAACCCCAGATTTAGGGAGTGATCAAACCAGCCTACACAATCCCTGGCTAGGCGGTTATACACCAGTGGGATACTCATTCGAAGAGTCAAAATCCCTATTGTCCGATGACCCTGAAGCATTCAAGAGATCAGTCAAGATATCTTTGAAAAGACACGCGTCAGCTGTAAACACTCTATGTGATAAAGGGATGAAATTTTGGGACTATGGGAACGCATTCTTGTTGGAAGCTAGTCGTTCAGGAGCAGATATCTTGGATGTTGAGGGGAATTTCAGATATCCGTCATATGTAGAGGATATCATGGGTCCAATGTGCTTCGATTATGGGTTTGGACCATTTAGATGGGTATGCACGTCTGGAAAAAAGGAAGACCTCGATACAACGGATGAGATAGCATCTTCTATTCTCTCGAATCTTCATAATAATTCTCCTAGTAGGATTAAACAGCAATATTCGGACAATCTTAGATGGATAAAAGAAGCTTCGAGGAATAACCTCGTTGTCGGCAGTAAAGCAAGAATCCTCTACGCAGATTCTATTGGGAGGAAAATGATAGCAATGGCATTTAACGAGGCCATCAGAAATGGTACCATCTCCGGACCTATTGTGCTGGGAAGGGATCATCATGATGTTAGTGGGACAGACAGTCCTTACAGAGAGACTGCGAATATCAAGGACGGTTCCATGTTTACCGCCGATATGGCCATACAGAATTTTGTTGGCGACTCATTTAGAGGTGCTACATGGGTTAGTCTACACAATGGAGGTGGCGTTGGCTGGGGAGAGGTAATCAACGGAGGATTCGGGATGATGATAGATGGAAGCGATAGGTCTAGAAAATCAATAGAATCCATGATCCCATGGGACGTAGAGAATGGAGTAGCCAGAAGGTCATGGGCAAGGAATGATGAAGCTATGTGGACTATTAGAAGAGCCATGGAGGACAACACAGATTTAGACGTAACATTGCCTTCCTTAGTCGACGAAGAATTAATAGAAAGTTTATTTTAATCTCGATGAGTCTATTTGTAGGGGCCTTTACCGATTGTCATGCGGGACATTGTATTGGATGGTGAATCGCTTAAAATTCGAGATGTAGTTGATACCGGATTAGGAGGAACTACGGTATACCTATCCAATAATGCTAGGAAGAGAATGGAGATTTCTAGATTGGGTATTGATCACATTTTAGAAAGCGGTGAGACAACCTACGGAATAAATACAGGTTTTGGAGCGTTGTCTTCTGTATCCATAGAGTCTGATAAACTAGAAGCTCTACAGGTAAATCTGATCAGAAGTCACGCCTGTGGAATTGGAGAAGAGATGGAAAATAAACACACGCTGATGATGATGTTGATAAGGGCTAATACTCTATGTCGTGGAAATTCCGGGGCAAGGCCATTAATTGTAGATACCCTCATTTCAATGATTAATCACAAAATATGTCCTATCATACCTAGAATAGGGTCTCTTGGTGCTTCTGGCGATTTAGCTCCCTTGTCACATTTAGCTATGGGAATGATGGGAGAGGGGTTCTGTAACATCATGAACGATGATGGTAATTGGATTAAAATGCCTGCACTTGATGCCCTGAAGAAATATTCCATTGAGCCAATTATTCCAGCCGCCAAAGAAGGTTTGTCGTTGATAAATGGGACAAGTCAGATGTGTGCATTTATGTGCGAAGCGATACACAATTTAGACATCCTTTGCTTCGCTTCTGATGCATCCACTGCATGTACTGTTGAAGCAATCAGAGGCTCACACAAACCATTCGATAAGAGGATTCACCTTACACGTCCTCATCCAGGACAATCTGTTTCTGCAGCAAGGATTTCTTCGCTTCTAGTTAATTCGGAGATTATGATTTCACATCAGGACTGTGAGAGGGTTCAAGATGCATATTCTTTGAGATGTTCGCCCCAGGTCCATGGCCCTGTAATAGATATCCTAAAGGAGTCGAGGAGGATTCTAGGAATTGAGATAAATAGCTCGACAGATAATCCATTGATTTTCACAGAAGGCGGAATTGAAGTCATATCAGGAGGTAATTTCCATGGACAATACATTGCTATTTGTAGCGATTCCATGGCCGTTGCTTGTCATGAGTTAGCTAGTATTTCTGAAAGAAGAATTAATCAGATCTTGGACCCTAAGTGGGGAGGACATAGCCCATTCTTGGCGGAGGACGAGGGGTTGGAAAGCGGTTTAATGATTATCCAATATTCATCAGCAGCAGTACTATCCGAACTCCACCTAATGGCGGGGTCTGCAACAATATCCAATATACCCGTAAGTATGGGAAAGGAGGATCATGCATCCATGGGGGCAACCGGGGCATTCAGGACTATGAATTCAACTAGGCTTCTTTCAAATGTAATCGCCAATGAGATGATTTGTGCGTGTCAAGCGTTAGAGAGGATCTCTGAAAGACCAGGTTCAGGTGTAGCAAAAATACGGGATTGGGTGAGGGGCATTGTTCCTCCATTAGATGGTGACCGCCAATTATCAGATGATACTAGGAATCTATCCAGGGCAATACTGGAAGGCGGTTTGACCGGAATATTCGAGTGATCACATGCAGGAAAAGCTCCATTTGAAACAGCACCCGGGTATAGATCCGCCTAATTTTACAACTAAAATTTCAGATGTTGGAGACGGAATAGTGTATTTGGAAGATACATACTGCTACCCTAGGGGTGGTGGACAGCCGGGCGACAGGGGGACAATTTCTAAAAATGGGAATATTTCAAAAATGTACGAAGTCCTTCCTGGGGAGAAGATAATTCACCCAGTAGATCAATCTGATATATTCCGGAAAGGAGACCTTGTCAAGTGTGAGATCGATCGTTTATGGCGTAACAAAAATACAGTTATGCACACAGCACAACATGTGTTTTCAGCTATCGCCAATGATATGTATGGAGCAGAAACAGTGGGCAATCAGATTAGTGAAAATAATACAAGAATTGATCTTTGGTTCCCAGATAGAGGTGTTTTTGATTCTACGGATATTCTCAACCAAGTAAATTCAATATTCAAAAATGGCGCAAATGTATTGATTCATGAATGGTCAAGAGAGGAGATATTGTCGCATGAGAATATGAGGCATACAAAATTCCTGGACAGGATACCCGCAACCGTAGAAGTCCTGCGTGTAGTTGAGATAGAGGGTATTGACTTGTGCCCTTGTGGAGGTACTCACGTTTCAAATGTTAGCGAAATACCCTCAATCGACATAGAAAGCGTTCGGTCCAAAGGGTCAGGAAAACTTAGGATCACCTATAGTTGAAAGATTTGATTAATAGGTAGGAAGTTACTGGTGGGCTCGGCAGGAATTGAACCTGCGATCTTCGCCATGTCAAGGCGACGTCATAACCCCTAGACCACGAGCCCAGTATTACCCGCAAGCAGTCTTACTCAAAGAACCATTGCATGATCAGGAAATAATTTTAGAAATTTTTCCTGTGCATAGTTTTTGGCTACAAAAACCGTATGCCCTTGTTCTTCCGTTTTTCATAACTTCTTTTTGGCAATTGGCTATTATTCCATACTTTTTGCAAGTCATACAAAATCCACTTACGATGGTCGTCATACGATAATCCCTTGGATTCTGAAGTGAGGCGTCAAATATGGGGGTTTTGGTCAATTTTTTATAATTATCCAAAAAACGTGGTACTGCTCTAATGGGCAATAAATATTTGAAATATTTTGTTCTGATAACCTAGATTATCAGGTCAACGTGATGCTTCAAAATCACCGATAGAAATCAATTATTCGAATATTGGAATCCTTGAAGAATTGATGAACTATAAAGTTAGGATATCTTAATTAATTATATATTACCTTATATGGTCCTACTACTATTGTTTTACAATAAGCCCGTTGGATATGGTCTGAAGGATTGGATTCATTCCAGGGCTTTGGCACCATCCTTCTACTGATTTTGTTCTAAGTATATTTAATGATGCGTCCCCTCCTTCTCTTAAGCTCCCAAAATCAGGAGGGGTTCCGTCTGAGAATGTTGTAGCCGGGTTACGTGTACTAGCCACTAATGCGGCAATAGGGTCAATACCACATCGGTGAGTAGCTAAAGAGCCAACAAAGGGCATGGAGATCGAATTACAGTTTGGGTTGAAATCTGAAGCGATTGAAAATGCCCACGAATTTTCTAAGCATGACATAATTGGGGGGAAGTCTGACATCCCCATTACATACTGAGTCCCAGGTAGGAAAGTCTGCATCACACCGGAGGCGTCTGCTTTAGATCGAGCATCGTCATTTGAGCAGGCTACGTGATCTGCGCTGACACATCCTATATCAGCAGCCATATCAAGTCCATTAGAATCTACGAATTCATCTGCATGTACTCTAGGACTCAACCCCATTTTTCTGGATGCTAACAATATCTCCTTTGATTCGTCGACGGTGAACCAACCTGGCTCACAAAATACATCTGCCCATCGCACGATACCCAGCTTACAGACCTCAGGCAATTGCTTGTAGATCAGCTCGTCGATATAATCCTCTCTAATAATATCCGATGGAAAATCATGGGCACCTAACCATGTTGGATAGACATTACAATTAGATTTACTATTCACTACTTTGTATGCACGTAATATCGAGATCTCAGACTCCAGATTTAAGCCATATCCACTCTTAGCTTCCAGAGTAGTCGTACCTAGCATAAGTGCTTTGTTGGCATTTATGGTACCGATATTTATTAGTTCGTCCAATGTACATTCTCTCGTGCTTCTGACTGTTTTTGATATCCCCCCTCCAATTTTGGAGATTTCTGAATAACTCATGCCACTTTGCCTAAGGGCCATTTCGTTACTCCTGTCCCCGCTCCAAATCAAATGTGTATGAGAGTCGACAAAACCTGGTATTATGGCATTCCCTCTGGCATTAACAACGGAAATTCCGTCAGATTTTTCTTTAGATCCATCCCAAGAGGGGCAAAATTCTGATATCAACTCATCGGAGTCTGCAATTTTCAATATCTTTCCATCCCCAATGAGTAGACCCTTGCCCTTTTCGTATACATTAAGTTCCTTGTCGGACATTTCTTGCCCTTTCAATGGTTCAGTTAGGTCCCCATGGGACAAGTGGGCGAGCTCTCCAGCATTGACTACGAGTGTATGCACGGCGCTCCACAGCAGTGATGCTTGAAAGCACTACCCTACTGCGACCACCATGACAGGCGTCATTCTGGGGGTAGAAAGCACTGCTCACACCCTTTCGTTGGGATTTGTTGGAGAGGATGGCACGTTATTTTCGTCAGAATCCGCATTATTCAAGCCCGAAGAAGGAGGAATACACCCCAGAGAGGCCGCAGATCACCACTCAATCAAAGCGCCGGAATTAATTTCAAGACTATTATCAAGAGAGGATTTTAATCAAGACGATGTTGTTGCAGTATCATTTAGTCAAGGACCGGGGCTAGGTCCATGCCTACGAATAGGGGCATCAGTGGCTAGGTCTATCTCATCAGTATGGAATGTTCCGTTGATTGGGGTAAATCATTGTGTTGCTCACATTGAAATTGGTAGAAATCAAACTGGTTGTGAAGATCCAGTTTTGTTATATGCTAGTGGTGGAAACACACAGGTTATCGCACGTGCTGGAGACAAGTACAGGGTCATAGGAGAGACTCTAGACATAGGAATTGGAAATATGCTAGATAAATTTGCTAGGCAACACGACATTCCGTTCCCCGGCGGGCCAGTAATTGAGAAGCTCTCAAATGACTGGAAAAATCGTGGCTCGGATAACAATGTAAATCTCATAAATCTACCTTATGGTGTACACGGAACCGATTTAGCATTCTCAGGCTTGTTAACATCTGCTATATCACAATCTAGAGAACTACCTTTAGACCAGGTTTGCTACTCACTACAGGAACATTCATTCTCTAGTTGCATAGAGGTGGCTGAAAGAGCTATGGCACACACAGGAAAGAGAGAGTTGCTATTGGGAGGGGGGGTAGCTTGTAACGCTCGACTTAGGGAAATGAGTAGAATAATGTGCGAAGAAAGGGGAGGAGAAGCGTTTTGGCCAGAAAAACAATACTGCATTGATAATGGGACAATGATAGCTGAATTAGGAAGGAAGGAGCTACAGTCTGGTAGAATAACAAAACTTTCTGACAGCGCCATTGACCCCTCAATGAGAACCGACTCTTCTACAATTGCTTGGAATTGAGTACCAAGTCTTATGAGAGTCCTTCTAGGCGGAGGGTTGGAGACAGCTAAGGTGCAGAGGAGAAGGAAGGCAAAATCTAAGCCTAGGGATGTATTCAGTAACACAACCCAAAACCAGAGGAAACAAACTCCAAAGAATCCGGTAGTAGCACCTGTTGAACCAAAAAAACCAGCTCCAAAATCACCTCCTCCTAAACCAGTTAACAATCCTGAACCTACTGTTGAACCAGTGAAAGAACTTGAAAATCCATTGACAAATAATGACAAAGAATCCGATCTGGAAAAAGAGATAATTGAAAATCAAATACTAGGCGAGTCAAGGAAATCAATTGGGTTAAGGGCAAAAGAAATTTTACTTGAGCCAGAAGTCAAAGAAAGCGGTACCAGTAAGCGTGCTCAAGATATTATTGACAAGAGTAAGGCGAGGGCCATGGAATCAATGGTAAAAAGGGCAACAGAGACTGTAGAAAGTTCCCCCAATACCCCAGTTGTTTCGAAGAAGAAAACTCGGAAGACAAAAACATCATTTCAACCCGCTGAGAGGAAAAAGAGGCTTGACAGAAGTAGGCATATGGAATACAAATATGAAGTGAGAAGGCTTTTGGTGGACCTTGATATTGATGAAGAGCACCGTTCCAGCATACTAGGAACAGTTTGGGCAAAGGGAGAGCGCCAGACCGTTACTGATGCCAAGGAATATCTAAGCTCAAAACTTTCTGAGGGAATATTAGATGACTCCCAAATAGAAGCGCTATACAAGGTAGTTGATAGTTACACAATACGCAGATAATTCCACAAAAATTCAGACCTCCCGAGGGTAATACGAAAAGCCCAAACCTTCTGAGAACTCTAATGGACAGTTTAGGGGAGCCAGGTAAACCTCCGTATACCAGAGGAATTTACCCTGATATGTACAAAAGCAAACTCTGGACAATGCGTCAATACGCTGGTTTTTCCACTTCCGAGGAAACAAATAAAAGATTCAAAATGTTGCTATCTCAAGGACAAACTGGACTGTCCGTCGCCTTTGACCTGCCAACACAATTAGGCTTGGATTCTGATAACCCAAGATCACTGGGAGAAGTTGGAAAGGTTGGAGTACCAATAGATACCATAGAAGATATGCGAGGCCTCTTTCAAGACATTGATTTGTCGTTGGTTTCGACTTCGATGACCATAAATGCGCCTGCGACAACGCTTTTGGCCCTATACGTGGCAATCGCAGATGAGCAGGGCGTATCTAGAAAGGACCTTAGGGGCACAGTGCAAAATGATATACTGAAGGAATACATAGCTAGAGGGCTCTACATTTACCCACCCGAAGCCTCAATGAGGCTCACTAGAGATCTGATGAACTGGTGTACGGAAAACGCACCGTTATGGAATACAATCTCCGTAAGTGGTTATCACATGAGGGAAGCGGGCTGTACAGCCGTAGAAGAAGTTGCACTGACTGTCTTGAACGGACTTGAATATGTTAGAAACGCTGTAGGTGCAGGGATGGATGTTGATGATTTCGCACCTAGGATATCTTTCTTTTTCGCTTGTCAGAATGATATTTTAGAAGAGGTTTCGAAATTTAGAGCGGCAAGAAGAGTTTGGCATGATGTAATGACTGAGAGGTTCTCGCCTAAAAATCCTAAATCTTGTATGTTAAGGTTCCATACACAGACAGCTGGGGCCACCCTAACAGCTCAGCAACCATCCAATAATATCGTAAGAGTAGCTTACCAAGCACTTTCATCTGTCCTAGGAGGAACTCAGTCACTACACACTAACAGCTTTGACGAAGCGATTGGCCTCCCCACAGATGAGGCAGTTACCATAGCACTTAGAACGCAACAAATTCTGGCATTGGAGACGGGGATTGCGGATCATGTGGATCCATTTGCAGGTTCATACGTAATTGAGGAGATGACCTCGAAAATTTATGAGGCTTCTATGGAACTAATCAATAGGATAGAGTCCGAAGGAGGAGCGCTCGCTGCGGTCAGGTCGGGTACACAGCAGAGAATGATTCATGAAAGTGCATGGGAGCACTTGAATTCCATAGAGAGTGGGTCGTTGAGTGTGGTTGGTGTAAATGTCAACAATATTGTAGATGAAATTCCTATTGAAGGTCAGATACTTGATCTGGATTTGGCAGTCAAGCAAGTTGATTTTCTTAATTCTGTAAGAAGCTCAAGAAATGAGGATATAGCCAGGAGCGCTCTGGAAAAATTGTCCAGGGCCTGTGAAACTGAAGAGAACCTCATGGAATATATCATAGATGCTGTGAAATCTTATTGTAGTATTGGGGAAATTAACTCAGTACTCACCGAATGCTTCGGTACGTGGATATCACCGAGTGGTGTTTAAATGACGAGAATAGATCATATAGGGATTGCTACGAAATCGATAGATTCTGCCTTGCCATTTTGGAAGGCATTGGGATTCGAACCGTCTGGTGGAGGGATTGTGAAGGAACAGGGAGTAGAAGTCAGATATATGCAAAATATGTCAGACACTAAAATCGAACTACTGGAGCCGACAGGTTCTGATACACCAGTTGGAAGATTCATAGAACGGAGAGGAGAAGGAATACAACAGCTTGCTATATCCGTGCCAGATATCGAGGAAACGATAGAAAAATTAACTAAAATGGGCGTAATTATGATAAATTCAAAACCGCAGATTGGCCATGGCGGGAATAGAATAGCTTTCGTACATCCGTCATCCTCAGGCGGGGTGCTCATAGAATTAGTGGAGAGCCCTTGAAAATCATCAAAAGGAGAATTATGCTCCGACCATCATGATTACCGCTATTACAAGTGTCACAGGGTTTGAATCTAGAACATCAGACTTAATGGCGGCAGAGGTTGAGTACCTCTCTTCTACCCTAAGCATATTGAGGGACTCAGATGTCATCACCAATGACGAATTTCTAGAAGCAGGGGCAATTCAAGGGGGATTGAACCTACTATCTGCGTTGATATCGAACGGCGCAAATGATTCTGAAGTCAATATTCAGATTCTGTCATTAAAGCGGAGGGCTGAAGCATTGTGCGAAAAACATCCGGGAATAGACAGTAAGATAGAAAGTCGAAGGTAACCTACTTCCACAGTTCCCTTGTAACTGGAAACACATCATTACAATATTCATAAACTTCTAGATAATATTCCTTTATTTTACTCTCCAATTCCGGCATATTTTCTACCTTTGATTTAGTCTTATTGACCCGCACCTTGGTAAATTCAAAATTTTCATCTATACCAAAAAACTCTGACATCTTGCTTACCTGGTCTTTCTCGAACATATTTTCGTATACTCCAACGTACACGTCATTAGGGTCAAATGTTGAATAAACATTGTTGAGCGTCCGATCGTACCTTGTTCTGATTTTACAGTGGTCTGTGGTATAATAACCCTCTAAGGCCCTACGGAAGTTCGTTTCACCAACATTGATTCCTTCTTTGAAATATCTCCTATCGAGATTATATCTCACTGCACTTTTTATCCTATCAATTGGATCTCTTATCAACAACAAGGCCTTACAAGATACACCTTTATCACGAAAATTGCTGATAATAGAGGCCATCCTCGATTGTGACAATGCACTATATGAGGGGGTTATATCCCCTGTAATTGATACATCCTCACGGTAAAGAGAATTGAAGTATTCAAAATATGAATTTTCGTTAGATTGCATATTGTACCTTTTCATTCTATTACTATCAAAAGCTCGTCCAAGGAAACCGGGCTTTTCTTCGAGATTGTATTTCAGTAATGGGACATCGATAGCATCCCATATGTGGTATTCCTTGTCAAACCCACCATCGAAATATCTCGATTGCTTCAAATAATCGTAAATCCAGCTTGTTCCGCATTTCTGGAAGCCAAGGCCCAAAATAAAAACACGATCAGATGAACCACTTCTAGTAGACATCAGCTTGGCTATCAGTATCTACTATTTGAATTGAGATATATTACTATAATAATACCTGAGTAATATTTATTCGTAATCGTTATTGCGCAATAATATGCCCAAGGTTAGTTTGGACATGCCAAACGAAATATTGACTGATTTGAAGAAACACGTCGGGGATGAAAAGAAGTTTGTCAGCGTGGCGGATGCAATCAGGACAGCCTGTAGGAAATTGTTGGATCAGCTCGACAGTATAGATAAGATGCACGGAAGAGGTGAGTAGAGTGGTTACTAAGGATGAGGCTAAGAAGGCAATAGAGACGGTGGTTAGATATGTTGAGTCTATAGAAGGACCACTGAGGGAAGGGCTGGTCGACACCCCTGATAGAGTCATAAAATCATACGAGGAGATATATTCGGGATATTCGGTGGATCCTCAAAAAATACTAGATTCGACGTTCAATAGTGAGAACTACGATGGCATAGTTTTACTGAGGGATATTGAGTTCCATAGCACATGCGAACACCATCTGCAACCATTCAGTGGTACAGCCCATATAGCATACATACCAGTAGAAAGGATTGTTGGAATTAGCAAATTAGCAAGGTTGCTAGATGCCCATTCCAAGAGGCTCCAAAATCAAGAAAGGATAACTAGCTCAATCGCAGATGATCTCGTAGAACACTTGAATCCATTAGGATGTGCAGTAATAGTTGAGGCCAGACACGGTTGCATGAGGTGCAGGGGTGTCTTGAAACAGAATGCCAAAATGACGACCAGTACCATGAGAGGAGTGTTTTTCGACAACGCTGAGGCCCGGGGAGAGTTATTTCAACTGATCAATGGCGGAAATAATGGGTGATTAATTGACTGTTTATCCAATCGTGGAGATTTTTCATTCGGTACAAGGTGAAGGTTTTCATGCTGGAATTCCACATGTCTTCATTAGGTTTGGAAATTGTAATCTAAGATGCGAGTGGTGTGACACAGATTTTCTTACATTCGAAGAAATGGAAGTGAACGAGATAGTCGAACAGGTGCTATCTTTCGGGTGTGATAGGGTCATATTCACAGGAGGAGAGCCGGCTATACAAGATTTGAGTACCATTGGAAAAATGCTGAAAAGTCATAATATTTCTTTATCCATAGAGACCAATGGAACAATAATTGTAGACCCAATAATAGACTGGATTTGCGTAAGCCCCAAAGATCAGATATACCCAAACGTCTCAATAAAACAAGTAGTCGGCGATGAGTTGAAAGTTGTTTACTGTGGCCAGGACCTATCTATATATGAATCGCTAAAGAGCGGATTCACTCACCACTTTGTACAACCATGTTACATGGAAGAAGAAAGTGTGGAGGAGAATGGCAGATCTTTCCGACTGGTAGAGAAAATAGTGAAGGAGAACGAGGGTTGGAGACTGAGTCTCCAGACTCACAAGTGGATGGGGGTTTTGTGATGGGATCTAGAGCAGTTATGGCTTTGTCTGGCGGGATGGACTCGACCTCGTTACTCCTGAGATTGCTAAGGGATGGGCACGGCGTCACCTGTGTGAGTTATGAGTATGGTCAGAAGCACTCTATTGAAATTGAAAGGGCTAAAGAAAATATCCAGAGGCTTCAATCAATGGGTATGGAAGTTAGCCATAAGGTCATAGATTTGAGGTCTGCTATGGGAACATTCCACTCAGCCCTAACAAATCACAATTACGAGGTACCTGAGGGACATTATGAAGAGATTCAGATGAAGCAGACAGTAGTCCCTAACAGAAATGCAATATTCTCCTCCATACTGTACGGAATGGCATTGAGCATCTCCCAATCAGAGGATATAGAAGTAATCGTAGCTCTGGGGGTTCATAGTGGTGATCACGCTATTTATCCAGACTGTAGGCCTGAATTCTACAAAGCGCTATCAGACGCCTTTTCTATGGGAAATTGGGAATCGGAAAGGGTCACTTTTGAATTACCATACATAACTGGTGATAAGTCTACAATCTTAAGAGACGCTTTACAATCTTGTAAGGTTCTAGGTTTAGATTTTGACACAATTATGGGAAGTACGATTACTTCTTACAATCCGGATAGATTTGGGAGATCAAGTGGCAAATCTGGATCGGATGTTGAAAGGATTCTAGCATTCTATGATATAGGTCGTGTAGATCCAATAGAGTATGTTGATTCGTGGGAGGACGTTTTGGCAAACGCATTGAAATTAAAGGAGGAGATTGGTCATGAGCATCATTGATAGAGACGAAGAGTGGAGAGAAAGGTTGAGTCCCCTAGCGTACAATGTAACCAGACTGGGAGGCACGGAAAGACCGTTCTCTGGGAAACACTATCTTGAGGAAAGGGATGGTAATTACCACTGCATCTGCTGCAATCATCTTCTATTCACATCTGAAATGAAGTATAATTCTGGTTGCGGCTGGCCTGCATTCCACACAGAACATGAAGACGCTGGGATTATACGAATTGTAGACCTTAGTCACGGAATGTCCAGGATAGAGGTCAGATGTGGTAGTTGTGAAGCCCATCTAGGTCACGTTTTTGAGGATGGGCCAAGAGAACACGGTGGTGAAAGGTATTGTATAAATTCTGTTTGTTTAGATTTCATCATGGAGGGAGAGGATGGCTAAGTTATACTCAACAAAGAAATATGGCCATGAAAGAGGCCTCTCAGCTGCATTTAGACAGTGGAGGGCGAAAAGCCATTGCAGATTCATGCATGGATATTCGTTGGAGTTTGAGTTTGTCTTTGGAGCCCATGAGTTGGATGAAAATAACTGGGTCGTAGATTTTGGAGGTTTGAAGGAATTGGAATTGTGGCTTAGACAAAATTTCGATCACAAGACATTGGTAGCTTTGGATGACCCCATGTATTCTGATTTCGAGGATATGCATGAAAAGGGAATAATCAATATGGTTTCCGTCAAATCTACAGGGTGTGAGATGTTTGCAAAGATGGCTATGGAATACGCCGGCAATATGATTCAAGACCTATACGGCCGTAGGTGCTGGGTTGAGAGCGTGTCTGTCCGTGAACATGGTTCTAACAGTGCTACTTGCCGAAGGGAATAGTCAAGACCGGCCTTAGTCTGAGCAATTAGCAGATATTAGTTATGATAGGTGAAATATTACTCATGACCATGGTAAGAAAACATTCCATTCATTAGCGTCATCAACTTATTGGGCACGGGCGCTAGGTAAACTCTCCCAGTACCTCGAATAACGTTAACAAAACCTTCTCCGCCTGCAATCTTTGAAAGAGCACTCTTTCCCAGCATTTGAGTGGTAAATTGTAAAGATGCATCCCTTGCTACAGCAAAATTTCCGTCTACAGTCAGAGTGTCGTTCTCTAGATTAATTTCCTGCAAAGGTCCTTGTGAATATACGACAACATTACCTTTTCCTCTGACTGATGTTTGGAAAAAACCTTCTCCACCTGCAATCATAGACATCCCCTTGTTTCGAAATACTCCTACTTCAATATCAATATCTGAACAAATGTAAGCGCCCTGATCTAGAATCATCTCGCCTTCAATTTCCAGAATATGATATTCACCTAGTGTTGGAGGCCCAAAATATACCTCTCCCTTACCTTTGTATGTCGGCCTGAATATATCTTCCCCTGAAACCATAGATTTCAGAAATCCACCAACACTTGGGGCTTTAGTTTGCATCTCAATATCCCCTTGCATGTAATGTAATGCCCCTGATTCAGAACGAATGCTGTCTCCATTCAAAATCACCTTAACCAACTTCATACCTTCAGTGTCTACAATCTCTATATCAGCCATATTATTCCCATTCCCGTAGTGTTGATTAAATTTTTTCCTGCATCATACTAAGACATAGGGAGCGGGCGTCTTTTACGACGCATTAGACATGTATCGTACCGGTCTTGGGCTAGTTGCTGAACAAAACTTTTGCAGTTGAATTAAACAATATGGCATCGGGAATACTGAAACCCGAATCGGTAAATGATTGAATGATACTCTCTTCCTTTGTCTTGTAGGCCTCGGACGTTCTGAACAGCTCTAATGTGATCTCATCCACCCAGCTTGTGTAAACAATGATTCGTTGTTCGTCTTCAGCAAATGTTGAACCGATACAACCATGCCTGATTGCAACAGAAAGAAAATCTTCCATGGACTCAATCATCGATGCGGTAACCCTATTTCCATTTTTGTTGGTAATCCATATTCGAACAACTTCGGCTCCTAACATGCAATTACCAAGAGTCGGGTGCCTAAATTGTTACGCCTCATATTTTAGCGAAGAAGGCAACCTTGGAAATAACGCACCGAGAAATAAGTGAGCGTGTCTGTCCTGGGGATGACAATAAACTCCCCAATCAACGCGAATAGTATCTCCTTCCTACGTAATAATCCCTATGGAATTGGACGGATATCGCTACAGCGGTAAATTATTACATACCCGCACGGTGGAAATTTACATGCAGGATCTAATTAAGAATCTACCTAATATACCATATATTGGATTCAGAAGTTTTATCCTAGCACCATCTGGTGCGCTAGGCTTCATTTTAGTGATTGTTTTAATGAAATCTCTAATTCAAGCTGGATCAATTATAGAACAAATCGGTACCGACGATTGGGTTGAAACTAAAGCTACAGTGGATTTTGCAGAAGAACGTAGAGAAACTAGTTGTGATGCGGAGGGCAATTGTACGACAGTCCACTGGACACATGTGGAATATACCTATGAATATGAAAATACATCATATTCTGGTAGCACATATACATTCCTTTCAAGGATGGACTCAGGTTTGAGTGCAGATTTTCCCACAGGGAAAGAAATAGATATTTTTGTTGATAGTGAAAACCCTAATGAGTCATTAATGATTAAAGGATGGGATGGAATTTGGATAGAAGCGGAACCAATTTTTATAGGTACTTTAGCACTCTTGTTCGTAATATTTACGTTTCTAACTTTTTGGAAAATAGGGTATCATCTACAATCACCTGAAAAAAAGAAAAAAGCATTGGAGGATCATGGGAGAATTAAGGAAGAAGAAGTATTATTAGATTCTGATGATGACAATAAAGAACAGATTCTCCAAATTCTACCGGCGTACCTCGGTGGCGGTTGGGTCATTACCAACTTCGTCATTTTCGTATTCTTAACCCCAGAATTCAGCGACGAAATGACCGTTCGAATTGGTGCTACGATGGGTATCGGCACCCTTCTTCTCATCGTCAATATTGCCTTTTATCAATTCATTTCACAAAACATTGGGATGGACGAAGAGTCGGGGAACGAAACAACACATAACCACTCAAGTGACAATTGGACGGGCCCCGATGGAACCGAATCTGGGCCACATGTTGCAGAAGATTGGTACTTGACGTACGACGGTCCTGCCCCAATCGTGGAGGGTATTTATGATGAGAACTATGCCGTAGACAGGGGGAATGGTGCCGTTCCCATTGAATTCTATATCAAGAAATGGGGCATTCCAGAGGGTTTCGGGGAAACAGACCATGAGAAACAATGGTCCAGTAACGAAACTTGGTGGAAGGGCCCAGACTCAGGTCTGTGAGATGCCCTACCCAATGTTTAATTCAATGATTTCCCAACCAAGAGGTGATTTCATCCAGACACACATCAGGACTTTCGAAATGGGGGTTGTGGCCTACTTCTGGCAATCGAATAAATGTTGAATTAGGGATGTGGAAATTGTACCACGCTCCCACATCAACCGGGCAAATGGTATCCTCTTCTCCCCAAATTAACAGAGTATTTGTTTTAATTTTTTCAATTTCTTTAGGGGTGAATTCATCCCAAACCATCCCAAATTCTTGAAACATTGCATCCATACTTCCCGGATATCTTGAGAAATCCCACATTCTATCTATTTCGTCATTAGTAACCAATGAACCATCATATACCATATCGATTAGGGTGTCTTCGGCCATTTTTCTAGACCACATACGTTTAATCAAAAATCTCCCTATTGGATTTTTCATCAGCTTCATTGCCAATGGTGGCGAGCCCTCATTTACTCGCGGAGACCCGCTTGCAGAAATTAGTACTAGATTGCGAACCCTGTCAGGTTTTTCCATTGTAAATTTGACAGCAATTCTACCTCCCATGGAGTGACCGACTAAATCACAACTATTGATTCCAAGATGCTCAATGACCTTTGATAGATCAGAAACATAACTTTCAATCCCGTATTGGTTGTCTGATGCTGGGCCGGTCAAACCATGCCTACGTAAGTCAAATCTGATAACTCTAAAGTCCTCAACTAGATGCTTCACGAGTCGATTCCATGTATGCAAATCTTCACTGTGCCCATGGAGAAGGACAATCGGGGGTGCCCCAAGGTCTCCCTCATCTCGGAGATGGATATTTTCCCCGTTTGATAATGTGATAAATTGCGAAGGGGGCGCTCCATACCTTTCCCTCAAATAATCCACATCCTCACTCTTAGTGCCGAGGATTAATGATCTGACCCTGCCCATTGTCCCATTCATGGTTTGGCCTATTTTCAAAATATTGAAAATTTTTTCCCGACCATAGGGTACGGTTTATTGCGAACAGGTAAAGAATCCTCTCCAGTCCAGTCTTATCATGGAACCATTGAAATCCATTAGAGATGGGTTCTACTACCCTCTGAAGATTTACGCACCGCTTTCGATTATTTCCTACTTCAATGAGGTGCAGAATGGTTGCTTCGACCCTTTTACGCATAGTTGCCCTCAACCCCCTCCATACTATTATCTTCCTCTGATTGCCGCTCTGCTTATTGCCCTGGCTCTCCTTGTAAACGCTTGGAGTCTAAGGAGTCATGAGAGAGATTTTTCCAAAGGCTTAGTCTTGGGAACAATCTCTGGTGCTTTCATGTTCTTCTTATTCATGATGGGCGGTTTCTGGGGATGGGGTAACCTCTTCACTTGGTAGATCTTGGTTACTGGTTAACCAAACTCCCATCATTACACGGGCTTACACATGGGTACCATATGTTACGCCCGTACCATGAAGAACCCCCTGGTAATACGGAGGGACATGGAGCACACCCTGGCCATGCAAATAGTAGGTGGCGTAGCGCTACTTATAGGACTGAGAATGAACATTGACCCTGTGGGATTCAATAAGGATATCTTCGGAGAAGTTGAAGGCATCGAAAGTGGAGAATCGTCTGCCATGAGGATGGCGATTGGAGGGGGTTTACTGGCCCTTGCTATGGTCAACCTCTACTGCAGTTTCAATGTCGAAGATGCAGTGTCCAGCGAGGCTGTTCTGATAGGTACTGCCATGGGCCTAGTAGCCTTACTCGTTACGGTAGCTGCTCCCAAGTTCAGAGGCTACACGGATAGCATCCCAACCCTTCCTATGGTCGTGCTTCCGACTATGATTGCTATCTGCCTGTACTCGGCTCTGATGTAATCGCAAACCCCCCTTAGCAAAGGGGCCAGTCAATTTGTCTATGAATTAAAGGACAGTGGAAAAAATCAGAATTACAAGATCTATCGCAAGGAAAAACAAAAAAAGATGCCACAATTTCCACTTGTTTTTTCCATCATTATCTTCAAAAGACATGGAGTACTTTTCTCTAAGAATCTGATTCCAGACAATTGGAATACTTCCAAGAAGTAAAGACGCTCCACATATGAAATAAACACGTTCGAGATTGGTCGGAACGAACCATCCGGTAAAACGAATGCTACCTAATGCCAAAAAGAAACCAAGTATAATTACCGTAATTCCAATCCAGTCCAATTTCGCAGACGGGTTTTTCGGTATTTGGCCTTCGACCATGGTAAACTTCCCCAAGGTCATTCTAAATAATCTCCCCGAATACAATGTAGCGTCTCACCGGTGAACCCATCGCGATACGTCTAAAGCCAACCACCTTGGTTATGCAATTGTCATCCATTCTGCTGTGTCCAATGCGATCGATGAATAGCGCCATCGAAGATGATATAAATATCCGATTAGACGTATTAGTATGGATGCAGCAATACTTGTTCATATGAGAGAAGGAAAGACTTACGAGGATTGGGAAGAGTTGATGTTGAACGCTTACGATAACAGAAAGGAAGTAGAAGACGGGAAAATAGTGTATGGCAAGGCCAATGACAACACTGCAATCATTCTGCGCTTTGACTTCGATCCCGCTGAGATGGCGAAGAGGCTCGAAGACCTAGAATTCATGGAAAGGGTTGCGGAAGTAGTAGAAAGCAGGGAAATGTACTCACTATCTTCGATGCAACGGCCATAGTGGCCCCGCGACCTACTGATTTTTTTCAAGCTTCTACGTGGAAGAGCTTGCTGTAAATTGACCATTTATCGCCTTCTTTGACTAAGGACAAAGAGTCCAAGAAAGATATTCCTAGGTACTTGTCTCTGACCTTCGCTGTCGCCGTGTCGCCATTTACCTCGCAGGAAAGAATTTCAAACTCAACTGCCCCTGGCTTTTGGGCTGAAACGAAACCCGCGAAATCAGATGTTGAAAGCTGTAGGAAATCCCCATTTAGATAACCAACAACTTTAGCATTCTCGTGGAATGCCTCCGTGACCATGTCACCACTTGACTTCTCCATACTTTCAATGTACATTGCTATGACTTGCCTTACTGCTTCTTCTCCGGTCATGAGTAGTTTACAGATTACTTTGAGATAATCTTTTTCCCGGCATTTGAAATTAATTATTCTTCTCTATAACCCGCAAAGTGACTCTTTCCACCGTAGGGAAGATAATTCTCTAGCTATTCTTCTTCATCGCTTGCAAAGGGATTATTTCCAGATGCCCACATCCAGATGAGGAATAAAATCAGAATCGACCAAGGTATAGCTATGGCGATAAATTGGCCAAAATACTCCAGTGAAATGAAATAGAGTAGTGGTTGTAAAATAACTAAAAGTATCAAGAATGATGTATTTTCCATTATACTCTTCATAGAACACCATCCTCGGGTTTTGAACATTAATTATTGGGCGGTCTTTCCTAACTCACCAATTTTCAGTTATTCAAAGATGATGCTGTTGTATCATCCAACACTATTATGCCGATTATATCAGTCTTCGAGGCTTCCCTTTGGAAGATATACAAGGCCTTTCCATGGAAATAGGCCCCACCCTCTTGATTGATCCTGTGAAAATCCACCAGAAGCGTTCCTGATGTTTCTGCCAAGCTCGTAAAATCAAGACTGTTCAATTTGCTACCGACATATCCATCAACGTCCAGTGCACCTCTCAGTAGAGAGAAGCCTTCCATAAGCTCCTCCCTGCTCCCAAAAATTATGGTTCCTGAAGGTGAAGAAGCAAAGAAAGGCGTCCTACATACATTCGCAATACTGTCGTAGTCCTTATTCTCGAAGGCTTGTATGTAATCCATGTAAAGGTTCAGAGTCTTTTGCTGATCCATGTTCATCCCAATGGGGGGCCCTCTATGATGTATACCCAAACAAGGGTAGGGAATATGATGCACGCATCAAGTAGGGTTTCACCTGCCCCTTGGTTACAATGTAGCGTCTCACCAATGAACCCATTGCGATACGTCTGAAGCCAACCACCTTGGTTATGCAATTGTCATCCATTCTACGGAATATTATGTCCGTCACAACTATTGATAATTCCGGTAGTTAGGCTACTTTCCACTTGCCCCTCATCATTCCTAGGGCAATTGATAGGACAAAGAGTCCAAACATGGAGAATGGTAT
>Ga0207985_1000010_pt1 | contig 69031 bp, 62 predicted proteins | sample ETNtaG_3_FD_185761 | JGI IMG/M metagenome (GOLD analysis project Ga0207985, IMG submission 185761) | Marine microbial and viral communities from oxygen minimum zone, Eastern Pacific Ocean - ETNP201302SV84 (SPAdes) (version 2) | ecosystem: Environmental > Aquatic > Marine > Unclassified ...
CTCATATACGGGCAGTAGGTCGGCCGGGCCCATGAAGAGGGGTTCCCGCGCTTGGAAGAAGCGAGGGCAGCAGCGCTGGAAGTGGCGTAAGAAGAAGCTCAGAAGGAGAAAGGCGGCCCGAAAAAGGGCCAAGCAGTAGTCTATTCGTAGATTCCACTGATTTGTGCCCCAGCAAACTAACTCACTCCAAGGTCGTCCTGCCATGTGAATGGGCTCCCCGCTTCCGGGCTGAATGCGTATTGCTTCTGTGATCAGTCACAGAAGCTCCTTAGAGGAGGGAGACCAGCTCAGAAAGCGCCTCGAACGGGTTTTCTGACTTAGTCACCCCACTGGCCAGTAGTACGCCCTTAGCACCAAGATCCATAGCCGTTAAGACATCCTTTCCCGACTTGACTCCTGCGCCACATAGAACTTGGACTTGGGTGTTGGTCTGAATTACTGCTGAGACTGTTCCGGAGACTATCCCTGGATCGGCCGATGTTACAGAAATATCCCCTCCTATAAGCTCTGGAGGTTCTACTGCGACGTAGTTAGGAACAAGAGCCGCCAAAGCTCTTGCCTCATCTACATCTGCGGCGCATGCGCACACCTCAAATTCCTCGGGGACCTGGTCTAACAACATAGCAACTTGCTCCAAACTTACCTTATGTTCAGCATGATTGATCAGTGTTCCCTTCGCACCCCTGACCATAGCAGTCTCTGGATGTATCCACCCAGTATTTGAGCCGAAGCTTATTGGGTCAAGATGCTGGCACCAGACCTCTAGATTAGGAGCCGCCTCTATTACTGACGAAAGGTCAAGCGCTGAAACTGCTGCCACTAGTCGTGCATCGGTCTGAACTGATTCCATGGCGCGTGCAAGTACTTCTGCTGAATGTCCCTGTGCTCCCTGATATGTCTTGAAATTGACAATAATGAGAGGCTTGTTCATGTTTGCGGGATGGGACCCCGAGATTTGAACTATCCCTGCCTGAGGCTGCCCATGTCCCATGTGGACTATACTTCGCAGGTAACGAGTTATTCCGATTTTACTATGATTTCCCCGGCCATAACAGCATTTGGGGGAATCATCGCCCCCTCCCCTATGATACATGATTCAAGATTAGCCCCAATTCCTATTGTGGCACCCTCAAGAATTACAGAGTTTCTCAAAGAAGCATTTTTTGATACCACCACATTACTTCCGATTGAGCATCTCTCTACAGATCCCTCGATAACTGAATCAGGTCCAATCCAAGAGCCATCGGCCCTCTTTCCAGTTGTAAATCTGTCATTATCAATACATACCATAGAAGCCTCAATGAATGAACTGGGAGTTCCGGCATCGACGAAATAACCCTCGAATGGCAAGCCAGCCATCATTCCGGATCCGGCAATTGAAGGAAAAATCTCTCTCTCCATGCTGTATTTTCCGGATGGTAGGGATTCCAATACACTTCTGCTAATTATTGAACATCCGGCATTTATGAGATTGGAAAACTCCGTTCCTCTCTCTGGTTTCTCTTGGAATCTTCTAATCATACCTGTATCATCGAGGTCACATACCCCGAATCTGCTGGGATCTTCGACCTCCCAAAGAGAGAGCGTTGCGCTAGCACCAGTAGTGAAATGATGTTGAAGCAACGCCTTTACGTCCACACTTGAGATTAGATCACCATTGAGAATGATTACTGGGCCCTCTCCCTGGAGCTTTGGAACAGCATGTGCCACAGCTCCCCCTGTTCCTAGTGGTTCGTGTTCTATGGAGAGCAAGACCTCGTATGGTACCACGTCTGACTCGGAGAATTCAATGATTTCTTCAACACCGTAGCCGGCAGCAACTACCACCCTATCAACCAAATCTTCTGGGACGGATTCAACCACCCTCTCCAGAAGAGTCTTGTCAAGAATTGGCAAAAGCGGCTTGGCTCTGCCCTCTGTAAGCGGGCGGAGTCTTGTGCCCAAGCCACCTGCCAGTACCAACACGTCCATGCCCTTGGGGGATGGTGAAACTGTTTGAGCGCTGCGTGTCCCTGCCCAGGTCCCACTAGCGCATCCTTCAAAGACAGAGTGCGAGTGGGAGGGCTTGTATTATGAACATCCACGAGTATCAAGCTAAGGAAATGTTCCGTGAATTCGGAGTAAATGTTCTCCAGGGCGTCCACTGTAAGAGTGTCGATGAGGCGATTGAAGCTTATGACTCTCTTGGGTCCAAGATAGTAGCCGTGAAGAGTCAAATCCATGCAGGTGGAAGAGGGAAGGGGATACTGTATGACCCCGACTCAGGGGAAGAAGTGATGAAGGGAGGTGTGAAAATAGCCTTCTCAAGGGAAGATGTCCTAGAGTTTTCAAAGAACATTTGTGGTAACAAGCTAGTCACTAAGCAAACTGGTCCTTCTGGAAAGATAGTGACTAACATGTATGTGGAGTCTGGCTGTGATATTGATCATGAGTTCTACCTTGCCATTCTGGTTGACAGGGACCGTAAATCTGTTCTCGTAATGGCATCTACTGAGGGAGGAGTGGACATTGAGGAAGTCGCAGAGAAGACTCCGGAAGCCATTCACAAAATCTGGGCAGACCCTTCAAGTGGACTGGCCATGGAAGACTGTGAGTCTCTTTCAATGTCTCTGGGGATAACCGGTGATTCAGCAAAAGAATTGACCAGCATGTTAGAATCCCTATATCGGATGTTTCTAGAAAAGGACTGTTCAATGATCGAAATAAACCCACTAGTTAGGACTAAAGATGGCACTATGATTGCATTAGATGCAAAGGTTTCTCTTGATGAGAATGCTAACTTCAGGCATCCATGGAGGGAGGAGGTTAGAGACCTTTCAGAGGAAGAGGATGTCGAAATTAGAGCTAATGACCTTGGTCTTTCCTACGTCAAGTTGGACGGCAATATTGGTTGCTTGGTTAACGGCGCTGGTTTGGCGATGGCATCCATGGATGTCATCAAGCTTTACGGAGGTGAGCCTGCAAACTTCCTCGATATAGGAGGAGGTGCGACTCTCGAATCAATTACCGCGGCCTTCCAAATCATTCTTGAGGACGAGAATGTCGAAGGAATTTTAGTGAATATTTTTGGTGGAATAATTCGTTGTGACATGGTGGCAAGAAGTGTTATTGAAGCTTCAAAGGAGATTGGTTTGGACGTTCCACTAGTTGTTCGTTTCTCTGGTACCAATCATGAGGAAGGAAAGGCGATTCTTGATGGAAGCGACATATCTATCCACACCGTAAACTCCCTATCCGAGGGAGCTAGGAAGATTGTAGAATGTATAGGGGGTGGTAACTGATGGCCATATGGGTAGATGAGGATAGTAAGATCCTGATTCAAGGAATTACAGGCAAACAGGGTACATTCCATGGAACGAGGATGCTTCGCTACAATACCAATGTGGTTGGGGGGGTTACCCCTGGAAAGGGCGGTCAGAAGATCGATCTTGAAGGAAATGAGATCCCAGTATTCAACACCATGAGTGAAGCCGTATCTCAAACGGGGGCGGATGTTAGTGCGATCTATGTACCTGCTCGATTTGCCGCGGGAGCAATCCACGAAGCAGCAGAAGCCTTCAATGAAAATGGAGGAGGGCTAATCGTTTGTATCACCGAGGGAATACCGACTCTGGACATGATAAAAGCTGTTGATAAGGTGAAACAGTATGACGGAGTCCGTTTGATTGGTCCTAACTGCCCTGGTATAATTTCCCCAGGGATTGATGGGGGTTGCAAAGTGGGAATTATGCCTGCATTTATCCACAAAAAGGGAAGGATTGGTATCGTGTCCAAATCAGGTACTCTGACCTATGAAGCTGTAGCTCAGACAATGAGTGTTGATGAAGGGCAAACCACATGTGTTGGAATCGGAGGAGACCCGGTTAGCGGAACGGGATTCATAGATTGTCTTGAGGCATTCGAGAATGATCCAGAAACCGTCGCAGTGGTGATGATAGGAGAAATTGGGGGTTCTGCAGAGGAGGATGCTGCTGAATGGGTAAAGGAAAATATGAGCAAGCCAGTGGTAGGTTTTGTCGCAGGATCCACCGCTCCTCCAGGGAAGAGGATGGGGCATGCTGGAGCCATAATATCGGGTGGCAAAGGGACCGCGTCTGAGAAGTTCATCGCATTCGAGAAAGCTGGAATCTACGTGGCTAGAGACCCGTCCGAGATAGGAAGGGTTCTAGTGGGGGCTCTGACAGACGCAGGTTTGCGAGAGACTTAGGCGTATGGTCTCCACGCATAGGTCGGAGTGAGTTATGACAAGTTTGGATACATTCAATGACAATCTCTTGGAGGGGACTTCGAGATCATTCTACCTCACACTGAAGAGGCTTCCCGAATCAGTGAAGGGGCAAATAGGGCTATTGTACCTTCTAGCTAGAATATCCGATACAATTGCTGACTCACCTGAAGGAGAGAAAGAGTACCTGCTGGGTCTTCTGAGGGATTACAACGAGAGGGCACAAGGAAGGTCAGAGACTATGCCAGATTTCACAAAACTATCTGAGGTCCAGAAAAATCCATCCGAGGCGGCCCTATTAATCGGTGCCCATGGCCCGGTTGGCCTTCTCGATCAGTCCTCTGAGACGGACAAGGACCTGATTAGAAAGTGTCTGGGCATAATCATTGGAGGACAGGAGCTTGATTTGATAAGGTTCTCAGGGAACGGGGAAGGAGGAATATCATGTCTAAAAAATTACGATGAAATGGATGATTATGCATACAGAGTAGCCGGAAGTGTAGGAGAGTTTTGGACAGAGATGTGCTTGAACCATTCATTCAAAGTAGCGGATTCAGAGAGGAGGGAAATGCTAGACGCTGGGACGAGATTTGGTAAGGCTCTACAGCTCATTAACATCCTAAGAGACATTCCCGAGGACCTCTCCATAAGGCGATGCTACATTCCTTCTGAGGATTTGAGCGGCGTTGGCCTAGTGCCAGAGGATTTACTGGACAAGGGAAATATGGATTTATTCAGACCTCTGATGAATACATATATCATGAAAGCTGAGGAACACCTCTCGGAGGCAGTCAGATACATCCAGATGCTCCCCCACAGGCAATACAGACTACGAGCGGCGTGCATGATCCCAGTGATCATAGGGCAAAGGACTCTGGAGCTTCTCAAAACAGAAAACGTCCTAGATGGAGACAATAGGATAAAGGTCTCGAGAAGCGAGATTAGGGGCATAATTCGTAAAGTCGTGCTGAGTATCCCTTCAAAGAGGATGTCGAATTCCCTGTTACCCTGATTCGGCCCTCAGATGCATGCGATTGAAAGGTGAGCAGTACACACAAATTGGGGAGAGGTTCAATAGGGCCACTTTGTCGCTAATTGGAACAGATGTCTGTTCCAGAGGAGACAGGGGAGTCCCTGACAGTAGGGTTTGTTTCCGAGAGGAGCGTTTCTCTCATAGAACCAGACATTGAAGCAAAGGGAATTGACAGAGTAAGAGAGACCGTTGGAATGACGAAGGAGGCGGTGCGCGCAATTAGCATTACGGCCTTGGAAGCCGTAAGAGAGGGAGCAGTATTCATGGGCGTAATAGGAACAAGGGGGGAATTAGTTAATCCATTTGCACACATAGACGCGCCCATTTGGTCAGAGAATGAGGTCCCAGTGAGTATTGTGGAGACGGCTTACGACTACTGTGAGGAGCTGACAAGGAGGGAAGCTGGTAACTTCTATCACTCCTTCAAATACCTACCAGATTTACAGAGGAGGGCTATCTGTGCATACTATGCTTTCTGCAGGAGAGCCGATGATATAGCGGATGGGGATTATGTTGACTATTTTCCAGGAGGATCCTCGGATGACCCTGAATCAGTCGACTACAGGTTGAATATCGAGCGTCTCAGCAACGGAGATCCGGTGGTTGACAGGACATCCTACAATGAAAAGATGTCACAACTATTCTACTATAGAAAAAAGCTCTCTACGGCCTATGAGGACGTCACTTCCACCGATCCAATTTTCATTGCCTTAAAGGACACGGTGAGGAAGTTTGGAATTCAGCGACAGGAGCTTGATGATATGATCAGCGGTATGGAAGACGATTTCCATAGGAACCGGTATGAGACCTTTGAGGACCTATATGCATACTGCTACAGAGTGGCCTCAACAGTAGGATTGGTTTGTATCGAAATCTACGGATATGATGACCCGATGGCCGTTGAGTATGCAGAAGCATGGGGCATTTACATGCAACTGACCAATATCCTGAGGGATGTTGCCGAGGACGCGGCAAGAAATAGAATCTACTTGCCAACCGAAGACCTAGCTAGATTTGGAATCACCCCAGAGGACGTACTCGAGGGATCAAAGGTGATAACTCACCCAGGATGGAAGCCATTTGTCGAGGACTTTATAGAACAGGCTGAGAGGTATAGAGAGAGAGCATTCAAGCTACTCCCAATGCTTAACAAAGCCTCCCGATATTCCCCTGCTGCAATGGCGAAATTCTACGAATCGATCATGGCTAAGATAAGGAAGAAGGGAGGAGATGTTTTCACTGAGAGAGTCCAACTATCGAAGTCTGAGAAAATAGCCTTAGCCGGTTATGTTTACGCGCGCTACCGATTCCTAGCCATATAGTAAGGAGTGGCTAAGGCCAAGTAAATACAAAGAAGTATTGAGTGGGGAACGCGAGGGAGTAGTATGAGGGTGGCAGTCCTGGTCGAGGACAGATGCAAACCCAACAGCAACGCTTACGCATATCTGAAGAAATACTCAGCGCTTTGTGAACGGGAATGCATCCAATTTGAGGGGGACAAATGCAAGATTCTAGAATCGGCGTGTCCGGTGTGCTTCAATCGTGCAAGGCACTGTCCAGATGACGCGGTGATTGTAATTAATCTCCCTGAAGAGCTTGATTCAGAGATGACGCACTGCTATGGAGAGAACGGCTTCAGACTTTTCAGACTACCAGCTCCTCGACAAGAGCAGGTTGTAGGGATCCTAGGGCCGAACGGAATGGGTAAATCCACCGCTGTTAACCTTCTATCAGGGAGTATAAAACCGAATTTGGGCGATTGGCGTAATGACTCTCCAGATTGGGATGAAGTGATTCAGACATTTCCCCGAGGCGAACTACGCGACTATCTTGCACTATTGTCCGAAGAAGGCGTTACCATTGCTGTTAAGCCCCAATATATCGACAGGCTTCCCAAGATTTTCGAGGGAGAGGTCAGAGAGCTGTTGGAAAGAGTAGATGATAGAGGGGAAATAGTCCGATACTCGGAATCCTTGGGGATTGAACATATTCTTTCAAGAAAGCTAGGTTCTCTATCTGGAGGGGAGTTACAGAGAGTTGCACTGTGTGCTACCCTCCTGAAGGAAGCGGACGTGTATTTCTTCGATGAGCCTTCTTCGTACCTGGACATCTATGAAAGAATGAGGATGGTGGGAATCATTCAAGATTTATCCTCAAATGGTAAGAGAGTTCTGGTCGTTGAGCACGATCTCGCCATACTAGATGTTCTCTGCGATTTGCTTCATGTGGTATATGGTGAGAGAGCGGGATATGGGATTTTCACACCTCCCAGAACCACCAGAACCGCTATCAACGCATATTTAGACGGATATCTTCCTGAGGAGAATGTTAGGATTAGGGACAAACCTATAAAATTCGTCAGAGGGAGAACCAGAGGCGAGGATATCGGTCTCCCTATCCTCAAATGGGGGGATATGGAGAAGAAGATGGGGGATTTCCACCTCACGACTGGACAAGGTCAGGTCAGGTCAGCAGAGGTAATCGGTGTTGTTGGACCAAATGCCACAGGAAAGACCACGATGGTAAAAATGATCGCCGGGGAGCTGGAGCCTGATCAGGGATGGTGCACAATGGAAGCATCAGTTTCCTACAAGCCACAACACGTGAAGTCTGATTTCGAAGGCAACGTCCAGCTCTGGTTGGATGTGGAGATTGGTACGAAGTGGAGGTCGGGAGAGTTCCATACCCAGGTAATTAGACCTCTTCAGATTGACAAAATGCTAGATCTGGAGGCTTCCAGATTATCTGGGGGAGAATTACAGGCCGTCAGTATTGCTATTTGCCTTGGAAAGGAAGCCGATCTCTACCTTCTGGATGAACCGAGTGCTCATCTGGATGCTAACGCGAGGATGGAGGCGGCCAAAGCGATTCGCAGAACCATGGAGAGTAATGAAAAGGCAGCAATGGTCATTGATCACGATATCTACTTCGTAGACATAGTCAGTGACTCATTGTTGGTATTCGAAGGAACTGGCGGAAAGGAGGGGCATGCTATTGGGCCCCTAAGCCTCAGAAAGGGCATGAATAGATTCCTTTCTGGAGTGGAGGTCACGTTCAGAAGAGACCATGAATCCAAGAGGCCACGTATCAACAAACCGGGAAGTGTGAAGGATAGAGATCAAAAATCGGCTGGAGAGTACTTCTACTCTGGCTAGTATTCCATTGGATTATTGAAGGAGCATGGGGGCGAAGGACCGTGGATGAAGACGAGCACGTTGACTCGGAGGGTGCTGAAGAGGTAGAGGAAGGTCATTTAGAAAGGCTTGAGGCAAAGGTATCTGAACTCGAGAAGGAGTTGCAATATCAAGCCGCAGATATGGTCAATCTTAGGCAGAAATCGGCCAAGGAAAGGTCTGAGGCAATTAGGTACGGTCCATCTTCTCTAGCAAGAAAAATTCTCCCACTACTCGGTGGAATGGAGAGGGCTATTGACCAAACGGATGGGGCTGATGAGGACAGTTTTTTCGAAGGAACAAAAATGACTCTTCGTGGCCTGAGAACTGCGTTGGAATCTGAGGGAGTTACTCATATTGAGGCAATGAATAAGCAGTTCGATCCGACTAAGATGGAGGCAGTTGCAATGCTTCCTGCCCCAGAAGGAGTGGAGTCGGGATTCGTTATGGAAGTCATAGAGGAAGGATATATGCTACACGAAAGGGTACTCATTGCCTCCAAGGTGATAGTGGCTGAAATGACCGAGGAATGATGATATATATCATCCTCCTATGGAAGTATATGATTGATGGTGTGAGGCGGCTTACAGCCATACTTCTAATCTCCTGCATGCTCTTAGCGGGATGCTCTGGAGAAGCTGATGGACCAGCAGAAATAGTTGGTTGTATGGATGAAAAGGCCGAAAATTATGATGAAAATGCTACTCTGGAAGGCCCCTGTACATACTCGGATGCCGATGGTGATGGAATATTTGACATCGACGAAGTTCCAGGGTGCACTGACAACGCTGCTAACAACTTCGTCCCAGAGGCCACCGATGATGATGGGAGCTGTGATTATTGGGTTCCTAAATATACCGAAACATGGACCAAGCATGACCCGGAAGATGAGGACTGTATGTGCTCAGACGGGTCCGAGTACTCATTCTATTCACGTGATGGAGACTCAGATGTGGCAGTTTTATTCTTTAACGGGGGTGGGGCATGCTGGAATGATTTTACCTGCACTGTGGAGAACTCTTCTAGTACCGGGGCCTATTGGCAGAATCCGACAGGATGGGGCGGAATACTGGACCTAGACAACCGAAATAATCCGCTCATAGACGCTTCGATGGTATTCGTACCCTACTGTACTGGGGACGTACACATGGGAAATACGACCCTGAGTTACGGGGATAACGTGATGCATCACAGGGGGCATCCCAACGCCATGAGCGCGTTTGATTACTTCATTTCCAGCCATCCAAATGCTAGTACATACTACGTCCTCGGTTCCAGTGGAGGAGCAATAGCCGCTGGTTTCTATGCAGGAAGCCTATCTGAGGCAATACCTGAAGCCAACATATTCGTGTTTCATGACAGCACAGGAGGAGTCACCAGCACTGGAACAACTGATCTTTACCCTGCATGGGGATTGAATAACACCTCCTTCACTTGGCTGGATGGCCTCACTTACAATGGGTCCTCTCTGGACTGGAATGATATGACAAGTGCACACTTGGATATATTCCTCAATATGTACGATCCGGACATAACTTATGGTAGATTTGACAGTGCCCAAGATGAGACAATGAAGTACTTCAACGGATTACTAAACAATCCTCCAGAAGACTATAACTGGAGATTGAGAAACTCTGAATTGCATATAGAGAGCGAGGGGGTCGAGATGTCAGGATGGATAGAATCCGGTGACAATCATGGAATCCTATTTTCTAGTTGGTTCTACCAACTTGAAGATGAATCGGTTTCATTTTCTGACTGGTTCACTTCTTGGCTGAATGGAGAAATGCCGGAAGACGTATGGTGCACTGACTGTTAGTGAGTTGGTTTTGATTTGTTGGTTTGGTGATATGGATGGAAAATAAGACTAGAAAAATATTGGCCTTGACAATAGTTGTGTCAATGTTACTCGTAGGATGTACCGGGGAGCCAAGTGCCGACTCAGATGAGAAGGGCGCTGATGAAATAGAACAGCCTACCAATCCTACAGACAACAGTACCGAAGTTCCAGAAGACGAGATTATTGAAATCGGGGGCAGTGAATTCTGCGACGATACCAATCACATACACTGCATGCTTCCATTCCCTTCAGGTGCCTTCTTGGACGTAGATGAGACTAGGGACACCGGATACAGTCTGAGTATTGATGGTGAAGCGATACCGGATACGAGGTCTTCGGTAAGCGACAATATGGTGATACTGGATCGACTTGATGGATTCAGCCCCTCCACACAAATCTTCACTGCCTTTGATGAAGTCCCCAACATCACTGGAATGGCTACGCAGTTTGACATTGGAATTTCGACGATGGATGGGCATTCTAGCATATTACTAAATCTGGATACGGGTGAGAAAGTACACCACTGGATCGAGTTGGATGCACGCGTACAAGAGGATGAGGAAACTATAATTTTCTTGAGGACAATTGAGGGCTTGGATCACAATACCCCCTATGCCGTGGGATTCAGGAATCTAGTAGATGAACAAGGTACTTCGATAGTACCATCGGATGGATTCAAGGCACTCAGAGACGGTAATGAAACGGACTCAGATGGCATTGAGGGGCAGAGGGAGCCCTATGAGGAAGTTTTCAATAAGCTTGAAGACGCTGGATTTGAGAGAAGCTCCCTGCAATCTGCATGGTGGTTCCACACAGCTTCGACTAAGTCTATCCTAGAGGACATACTAATCATGAGGGATGATGCGGAGCAGAGACTGGGCGGTGATGGAATCGGATGCCAGATCACAGAGGTTGAGGAGGACTTTGGAAACGATGGAACGTCTCTGAGGTTAATCAGGGGGACTATCACAACTCCTCACTACATGGAAAATGAGTTTGCAAGATCGCCTTTGATGAGAGGTCCGGGGGGCGATCCTGAATTCGTCGAGAACAGAGAGATAGACTTCACGATGCTAATTCCCAAGTCACTGGCCGAAAACAATACTTCGGGCCCACTTACTGTTTTCGGGCACGGACTTTTTGGTGACGGAGATTCATATGCCATGAATGCTCGATCAGTTGCAAATGAATACCAGACAGTAGTTATTGCTACCGACTTCAAGGGTTGGAGTTCGGACGGTGACTTGGATGCCATGACTTTCGCATTGATGGACCTAAAGGAATTCCAATACCAACAGGAGAGGCAAATGCAGGCTGTAGTGAATCATATCTCAATGGTGAGGACGATAACGGGAATCTGTTCAGACATTGAGCATTTCAAGCATAACGGTACAAACATGATTGATGTCGAGACTGTGAATTATATCGGAATTTCGCTAGGGGGACTCAGGGGCCCTTCTCTACTTGCCTTTGTTCCTGAGCTTGATTGGGGGGTCCTTTGGGTGGGAGGGACATCGTTTACTCATCAGGTGGAGAGGTCCACTCACTACGGGTCCGATGAGCATCCGGGGCAATTCTTTGAGCTCCTTTCAAGCGATGTCTCGCTCCCATCCAGGTTGGACCGTGCAGTTTGCATAGCCCTACTTCAATCGATATGGGACTCCACAGATGGTGAAACCTACCTGCCATTCAGGGAAACTGGCTATGATGATGTCCTGGAGCCTTTCGATATGTTCTATCTAACTTCAATGATGGATGCACAGGTTACGACACTCTCAGCTGACAGAGCTGTGAGAACTGGGAATGTACCCGTTGTAAACGGATCTGCATATCATCCATTTGGAGTCGATGTGGTTGAAGGACCGATCGAAGGATCCTCAGCAGCCTATTTCGACGGAGATTTCCCTCCACTTCCTACAGGCAATACGAATGGTCCAATGTGGCATCATTCGCTTGCTCATAATCTGGTCCTAGAGGTTCCCGAAGCAAAGATGATGGCTTATGGGTACCTGATATCAGGAGTTCTGGTTGACTACTGCGACCCTAAGTGCACATTCGAAGGTGACTGGTGATTAGCCCACGGGCTCTCCGCCCTCCCCCATAAATGCAAGCCTCCTGAGATATTGATTGTCGATCATCAGCATTAGAACCGATTCGGGAATTGTTGGATTAAGAACCTCCCTGACGGCTTCGGGATCATCAATGGTGGACATCATCCTTGCTGTCTCACGGACCCTCCATCCTTCGAATCTTCCCCTATCCTCCATAGGGATCTCGATGGTGTTCCACCCTGAATCTCCGTACAGCTTCAAAGAAGATGCATCGCTGGATAGGAAAACCCCAGACCTTCCGTGGTATAATTCGGCGTGTGAAACCCAATTGGGGGGGTCGTCAATATCTGGAACAGGGACAATGATTGGTGTATCCCGAATGCTTGATGATTCCAGCCACCGATAAATCATCTCAGAGCGTTCTGAGTGTGTCCACGGGTTTCTGAGATTCTCCGGCCTGTTTGAAGATCCGATGGCCACGACCAGGGATGCGTTTGGCATATTCTTCAACCTCCAACTATCTGCAAACTCTAACATGTGTGCGTGCCCTCTATGGAAAGGCTGGAACCTTCCAAGAACCACAACCGAAGGAGGAGGTGGACTGTCTGGCGGACCTGGAGTCATTGGAAGTTCTGTCATTCTATCACCCTATAATGTCCTCCAGTGTTCTGTCTCCCAGATGCCACGACCTAGCCTCTAGATATTCCCTACCCAAGAGTATGGAGTTCCCCTCTAACCTAGATCCCTCAATTATGTCAAATAGTGAACCCGAGATAATTTGGTGAGACTCCATTGTAGGAAGTATACGCGGGTCTGATGATGGATCCATGGTTTCCCCAAGGGACTCCCTTCTGGACATCCAGTCCATTACCACAGATTCGACAAAGGAAGACCTGTCGTAGGATAAAATCGCTGTTGAAAAGTCCTTCCAAAGGCTCGGAGAAAGGAATGATTCCGTACTTTTGATTTCGTAATCCAGACTTGGCTCCAGGTAAAGGAAAAGTCTTGCATCCCAGCACCTCCATTCAACTGAAGATGCCCAATGGCACATCAGGAGAAGCAGTTCTAGCTTATTTTCAGTAGGGATATTCTGCTCTCTGAGAGAATAGTCAACATCTAAGCCGGGATTCTCATCTATCCACTCCAGAACTTCGCCCTCCAGGTCGACATCGAACTGTCTTGATGGGGGTATCTGGTCTGGTCTGATTGTCCTGAGGCTTCTGGATTCCATGCCCTCAATCAGCAACCTCATTGGCATGTTCATGATTGAATCGAGAGATTTGGGGTCAACCAGGGAAACTATGAGGTCGGGCATATGTATCCTCGACTATACCAGTCGGCAGTGTGGCATGAACCCTCGCTCGCATCACTATGGATGATTTTCTCCACGGAATTCAATAAGTTGGTCCTCGCGTAGGAGGGATAATAGTTGGAGGGAGGGGACTTGGCGACCATTGAAGAGCAGATTAAGTCCTTGGAAGATGAGATATCCAAGACCAAGTACAACAAGGCTACACAAGGCCACATTGGTAGGCTTAAGGCCAAAATTGCGTCGCTGAAAGAAAGGAAGGAGAAAGCTGTAGCTCACGCAAAGAAAAGTGGTTCGAGCGCTGGTTTCGAAGTTAAAAAGTCAGGAGATGCTTCTGTTTCTCTGGTTGGATTCCCTAGTGTTGGTAAATCTAGCCTGATATCGCAGCTCACTGGTGCAGACTCTGAGGCTGGAGCGTTTGCATTTACGACGCTAACTTGTATTCCCGGAGTTTTGGATCATAGAGGAGCTAAGATTCAGATTCTGGATCTTCCAGGACTGATAAAAGGTGCCTCAGAGGGAAAGGGCAGAGGGAGGGAAATATTGAACGTAATTAGGGGGTCTGATATGGTTCTCTATGTGGTCGACCCGTTTCAGGAGTCGCATTTTGATATTCTTGACAGGGAGCTTTGGATGGCAGGAATGAGGCTGAATCAACCTGAGCCTCAAGTTTTCATTACTAGGACCAAGAGGGGAGGAATAGTGGTAAGATCCACAGTAGAGCAAACTAATCTATCTGAAGAGGAGATTCAGGGGATAATCAGGAGCTTTGGAATTGTTTCAGCTACAGTAACCCTGAGAACTGATGTGACTGATGACCACATCGTGGACACCCTAGCTGGAAATAGGATATACAATAGAGCAGTTGTTGTCGTCAACAAAATTGACCTTGCAACTGAGGATGACCTCGAGAGGACGAGGAAGATGTTGCCTATGGGCTGGCCAGTATTGGAAGTATCAGCCAAAACCGGTGAAGGAATTGAGAATATGAAAGACTTCATCTTTGATAATCTGCATTTCATGTCCATATTCCTAAAGCCTCAGGGACAAGAGGCGGACATGGTCGAGCCATTAATCGTTAAGGACACATCCACCGTGCGTGACGTATGTGCTAAATTACACAGGGATTTCGTTAGGAAATTCAGATATGCCAGAGTTAAGGGCCCCAGTGCGAAATTTGATTGGCAGAGAGTCGGTTTGGATCACCACCTCTCAGATGGAGATATACTAACTATAGTTCTGAGGAAATCTTAGGCGATGTATTGACCTATGGGACCCTCACGCGAGGACATGGAATATTCCCCGGGCGACATGCTCCCTCGTGCTGAGCTTCGTGGATTGATTGGGCATATCAGAGGGAGATTGTTGCTCCTTACTGCCATATTCTTAATCGGTCTTGTCGGAGGATACCCGTTTTCAGGAAGGGTCATTGAGGCCTTGTTAAACTCGACCGCATACAAACCGGAGAATGTGGAGGTCGTCATACTCCATCCTATGGAAGCAGTCCTGATTAGACTGAGGATGGGAGTACATCTAGGTGCGATATTGTCAGTCTTATTTCTTGTTGGAGATATTTCATGGAACGGTAGGAAGATATTCTCTGAGGCAAAGAGGGTGGCTTACACAGGAAAGGGGAGTCTGTCGGGCCTGATTGTGATTGTCCTTTTTTCATTGCTATTAGCATTGACTGGGTCTTTGTATTCACACGAAGTTTTGGTACCTTTCCTTCTTGACTATCTCTCCAATGACGCTGCTTCTGCGAATCTAAGCTCTACTTGGCAACTTAGGTCTTGGATTGGCTTCATAGTTGGCCTTTACTTTGCTTCTATCGTAGGATTTCAGGTCCCATTGCTCACATGGATACTACTACGAAACCGGATAATCAATGTCGACTCGATGACGCGTAATAGAGGGGTGATGTGGTTCCTTGGGATGGCCTTCGGAGCTTTCCTGTCCCCTCCGGATCCAATCTCAATGTTCCTAGTGGCTGGACCAGTTCTCATATTACTGGAGTTTGTTTTGATTCTCCATGTGATGACTAATCGAGATTGATTCCCCTGTTTCTAGCATCTTCCGCTCTAGCATCAGCACGTCCCTGCTCAACGTCAACGTACCTCATCAGGAATACGCCTATTGCAATTAAGACGGCTATACTGAGAACTCCGACCCTACTATCGAACATTACAGTCATAGTTGCGTATAGGAGTGGCCCAACTGCCGCCGCTACCTTTCCGAAGAATCCGAAGAATCCAAAGAATTCTGTGCTCCTTGTCTCGGGAATCATCTGTCCGAAGATGCTCCTGGAAAGGCCCTGTGATCCTCCAAATAATGTCCCAATCATACATCCCAGAATCAAGAATTGCATTCCTATCGCTATTCCAAGTGGTTCCCAGACATACTTCCTTACCGTCTCTGGAATTACATCTAATGCTCCATCGCCTAGATTTGTCGGATGATCTATCCCCACGTTCGTTGATCCATCCAAAGGTCCGCCGGAGACACTGATGCTGAATCTTGAGTCTGTTATCGATTCTAGGATGTCGGCTACATCCCCCTCGACTGGGAACAATAGCTGAGTATCAGAGTCTTCTCCGTAAGCCCACTTGTAAGTCTCAGTAGCCTCATCTAACTCGACTGGCAACATTCCTGAGAAATCGCCAGCCCACTTTTGCTCGTCGAACTCGTCTTCTTCGAAATCCAGCTTTTGGGCTATCTCACTAGCAAGGTAATTGACATGAACCTCATATGATTGAGACTCATCGTTCCATTCGTACATTACCTCGAACTCATCGTGTGAATCGAGCTCCAGTGGTGCGAACCCTAAGATTGCAAAGCTGAGTACTAGCCAACCTACCAGAGAAGCATTCAGAGCACGCTTCGTCCCCCACGCATGTGCTAAGATAGTGAACCCATAGGCGCATGGCCAAGCGACGAATTGGATAGCTACTATAGTTATCATCAACTCTGTTGTAGTGACTCCTAATACGACTGCACCGAATATTGGGCCAACAGCCCATACGGTGTTTATGGCATCAATAAAGAAGAAGTATGCCAGCATATATGTGAATAGTGTCCTGAACTTATCATACTCCTTGAGAGTCTGCCAGACTTGGGCATATGCCTCCTTAACTGTTGGTACATCTTTGTCATTCTCCATCGGAGGTTCTGGCACGTATTTGAACGTAAAAAGTGCGAAGCCGAACCACCATACTCCGGACGAAGCGAGACAGAATCTTATCACTGCGTCTCCCCCAACCCCCAATACTAATCCCAAGTGGACGACTAACAGTAGGCCTCCTCCAAGATATCCATATGCATACGCCCTGTTGGAGATACTGTCCATCTCTTCATCCTTGCCAAGGTGTGGCAACAGTGCATTGTAGAATACACCAGCAGCATTCAGACCTATGTTTGCAATGAAGTAAAAGATAAGGAGCCATATCCATTCGTTACCGTCTCCTGCAAGGAAGTCAAATCCAAGTAGGAACGTTGATCCAGCACCAACATAGGTCAATATTCTTAGCCAACTCATTTTGACTGGCTTGTAATCTGCTATGACTCCCAAGGCTGGAGCAATTATGGCGACCGCCCAAGTACCAAATGCCACTAGGTAGGCGATTAATGCATCTCCCTCCATTGTTATACCCGCAATAGTGGTATTCAGGCCATTTGCCTCTAGGAAAAGGTAAGCGAACCAAGTGGGGAATATTGCAGAAACTACACTTGTCTCAAATGACGACTTTCCCCAATCATACATACAATATCCTCGCACTTCTAATGGGTTGGACGCGCGGTCTAGTTCTGCTTCTGTCATGACAATACCTAAGCTTCGTAGAGGCAGAGAGGTAATGAGTATTGTTACGTCACTATAATTTCTCAGATTGCATTAATTGCCCCCACACCTTCGGCAACACAGTAGACATATGTGGAACCAGCCCCCTGAGAATTCTTTGCATGCCCTGAAGCATGGGATGGATTTCTCTGATGGGGTTGAGTTTGATGTCAGGATGGATGCAGACGGTGAGCTTGTAATTTATCATGACGAGGCTCTACCAAAAAAAGGGCCATTGAGTCCTAGATGCATCGAGAATATCCACACATCCGATTTGAGAAATGAGGGGGTTTTGACTCTTCAGGAGGTTATTGATGATAGGAAATTCCTAGAAAATTGGCAGTCTGGATGTAAAACGGTGGATATTGAAATAAAGATGCCACATCCTGTTGTCGGAAAATCCCATAATGAACATCTAAAGATGATAATGCGGAAGATTTCATTGATGACTCAAGATTTGCATCTAGCCCCTAGATCGACGATAGTAACGAGTTTCTCACCAGAGATCGCAAAAGCATCAAGGGAATGTCAGTTTGGAATGCCTGTAACTCAACTAGTTCCCAAAATCCGACCCTGGGGTAGACATTGGAGGGTGAAGAAGTTCTTCGCCGTACCTCAATTTTTCTTGACATCTGTCCCATCAATAGCAGACAGATTCAGAGATGAAGGTATGGAATCTGTGGGAATGGCCTTAGAGTATCTAAGTGGGTGGGAGAGATTTGCTAGGTTAGGTAGGTCCGTGGGCCTCAAAGGTAAGGGCCTTGCTAGGCTCCAACAATCTTTGAGGGGTATGGGGGCTTTCGTTTGGCCCGCACCTCTGCACCTTGAAGATCGACTGTTGGGAGCTGGAGTTTCAATAGTTACAGACCACTTGAATCCAGAGGTTCTGAGCAAGCCCGATGGTAGTTTTAGATGGCCACGTCCTGCTAGTCAACCACTAGATGAAGAGTGGTCAGATAGGCTTTCTAAATCTTCTTCTGAGGACTTGGGGGACCTGATGTCTGAGGCCAGTGGCTCCCTTCCATATTGGTCTGAGATGGAAGATATTAGGAAATCTGAGATGATACTCCAGCAGGGTAGGAGAATGAATTGGGATGGCTCTGAAAATAGCTGGATAAATAATCTGGAAGATGGGATCCCATGGGGTAGCCCGAGGATAATCGGCCACAGAGGGGCTGGGAAGACTCATGGGGCGTAGTTATTCCTCGGCCTGAGCATCAATTTCTATTTCTTTGTCTTCTCCTGTGAACTCTGAAATTGTCATTTGCTCATCGGGAGCGAGCGAGGCTGCCAGCTGTGCACTAGTCAGGCCCAGTTTCGATGCCTCCTCCCTGAACCAAGTCCTTACCTTTCTATATTCTATTTCAGGACAGCCAAAGTACTCAGCAAACCTCCTTGTTGTAGTAAGTCTCCTAGTGAGGCCATCTCTCCTTTTATCGATGAGACCCAGGCTAGCAAGATCCCTGACATGATCGTACGCTTTCGGGCCAAGCATGTCCCTTAGCTGTGCTTGGGGCATTGGTTGATGGTATGCTATCAGAGCTGCGGCTGGAAGCAACCTCTGTGGAATTTCTGGTTTGAATGACTCGGGCAATGACGGGGAGATTTCTGGCTTTACTTCAATAATCCATCGCCCTGTAACTTCTGTTAGTTGTAATGCGCTTGACTTTCTCGTGGCCATCATCGACTTTAGTTCCTGTAGCCCCTCTGCAATCTGAAAGTTCCTCAAAGAAAGCAAAGAGGCCAATTCATCGACTGACATGGATTTCCCAGCACCGAATAAAATAGCCTCCAGTAATGTGTGGATTTCTGGTTTACTGCTCATTCGTAATCACCCCTACTTCTCCCGGGTGGAGCTTGGCGGTCAACTCAGCAAAGCTGTCTTCTCCTTCCCAAAGAGGAGCGATGCTGACCTTCCCATTCCTTCCGGGCTCCTGTGAGATCTCAGTGTAGCCTCTATTTGTGAGGAAAAGTGCAGATACTAGGGCGGTTACCTGAGCCTCTGATCTAGCCTCATCAGGCCCCACCCCAGAGTCAACAGCTAGTCCCATTAGATGCTCAGATACCTCGTTTAAGGACACTGCCTCCTTTTGGCCCTCGGATCTAGACCGGAGTGCGTTCCATGTTCTTTCTAAATCGCCTTCCAAATCTTCGATATGGAGGCTCCCACTGAATCTCTCGCGTGCTGTTGAAAGCGCCTCTCTCCTCTCTTGGGCAATTCTTTCTCTGGTCCTCTGCTCCTCCGCCAGTCTCCCGGCTTCCTGTAATCCCATTAGTAATTCTCCAAGAGTCACGGGACGACCTTCTTCCCGGTGGACCCTGCCCTCGAAAATTGATGGTAGCACGTCGTCGGCCGCACCTGAAAGTACTCCAACCGAGAAGTTGTAATCTTCATCATCGAATTCGGTCTCCCACCCTCCTTCGAAATCCCAAGTATCATCTTCCTCGAAATCAAGCGCTCTTTCTTGCCTTTCAATAAGGGACGACGCTTGATTTCTCAAAATGGCCCAGGCCATCCTGATCAGCCTCCCACAGGTTGGGAGATCAATATTCTCGGATTTTTCTATCCTTGATGAAAACATCTCCAAAAAACTAGACAGGTCTACATCCCAAGGGTCTAAATCGGTACTTTGGAACATCTGAAAAACTAGAGCAACGGATCTGTCGAATGGGTCTATCAGGAATTGGTGTTCAGCTTCTTCCATGCCGGCTAGTTCTGAAATCCTGTCTAGATACTTGCTGGTAGACAGGTCTGGTTCTCCACCCAATAGCCTTGAGACGATATCGTCCCTCATTGCCTGACCGTCCAAAACCGACATTGGCAAACACCTCACTCAACATCCACTTGTTGTGGATCCCCCTCCAGAGCTTCGTTTTCGTCTTGAGAATCATGGAACATAACCTTCTCCTTCTCATCAATATCTTCCGTCCATTCCTCTGTTCTCTCCCTAAGGGACTCGATTACTTGGTCTTCAGCGCCTGCGTTTTCTATAACTTCGCTCTCCCCCAAGGAATCTAGGCCCGCTCTCTCAGCCAATCCGCCCAAGCTAGCCGGAGTCTGCAGGGGCTCCGGTACCTTGGGCATGTTACTTGGATCGGGTAATTCTGGCATGGAATCCTTCTCTGCCTTGGACTCCTCTTGAGCCTTCTTCTCAGCCTCGAGCTCCTCACTGAGTTCTATTGCGGCAGCCCTGTCGAAATCGGTTATTCTCCTACTGCAACCGTCTCCTGCATGAGTAATTCCGATGTGATGATCGGCAAGTGATAGGCTCACTTTTCTAAGTGTGACCATAATGAATTGTGCCCTTTCACTCCTAATTCTGCATAGGGTTGCAATCCTTCCAGAATTGAATGGGTCGAGATTTTGATCAACTTCATCGAAGTAATAGAACGGGCTTGGCTCATAGTCCTGAATTGCAAAAATCAATGCGAGGGCGGCCATGGACTTCTCTCCTCCTGAAAGGGCGGATCTCCTAGTGTTCCTACTCTTACCCGGAGGGACACAAGCCATCTCAAGGCCACCTTCAAACGGATTCTTACTATTCTCTAGTCTTAGCTTTCCTGAGCCTGATGGTTGTAGAATTTCATAGACTCTGCTGAAATTATTGTTTACATGCTCAAATACTGTCATAAATCGAGTTTTTCTTTCATTTTCGAGTTGTTCTGAAATGCTTACCAGGTGGTCCCTCCTAGCTCTAAGTGTCTTACCATCCTCCATCAGTGCGGCTATTCTTTCTGCAGTTTCGTCATATTGGTCAATTGCTAGCATATTCACGTTACCAAGGTTGCCGAGGCGGCGTTCGAGCCCCTGCATCGCTCTCTCCGCCTCGGCTATTGTTGGTAGTTGAATATCATCTGATGGAATCTCTACTCCTGCTTCCTCTAACTCTTGGGCTGTTTCTTTTGCCGCATTGGTTTTCTGACTTATCTGAGCATTCAGTTCGTCAATTCTCGATTTTATGGTCACTCTGTCTTTGGAGAGTTGGTCTAGGGTTGCTCTTAGACTGGCTCTCTCTTCGACTAGTTCGTCCCGTCTGCTTGTCAGAATTCTGTGTTCTTCATCAAACTGTTCTGACTTGCCCTTGAGATCCACTAATTCTGCCTTTGATGCCGAGATAGAAGACTCTAAGTTAGAAATCGTTAGTTCCGAGGAATTGATTTCTCCCTCGTGCTTTGAGATTCTAGCTTCTAAGTCAGAGACCCTCTGTTCCATCATTGAAATTTGACTTTCATTGGTGGCAATTGACGATTCACACGAGAGTCTTCCCCTCTCAGCCTCAGTTCTCTTTCTCTCAGCACCTCTGAGTATCTCAGAGAGATGATCTGGAGTATTGTCCTGAAGGGCTTCTGCTGCCTCAGTTCTTCCCTTAAGCGAACTATCTAAGTCTTGCTTGGCCTCCTCACACAATGAAATCATTCTAGTCCTATTTTCCTCGCTTTCTTTGAGCTCTTTTCTGGATGATATCATTCTACCTTCAATTTCAGAAAGTGATTTGTTAGCCCTCTCCAAGTCCGACTTCCAGTTTCTGAGCTTGACTGAGTGATCGCTCCCGTCGACATTATTGATTCGATCCCTAAGTGACTGTAGATTGAGCATAGTCTCTCTGAGTGCGGCATCGACAGTGGAATACAGAAGGTTTGCTTCTTGGACAATCATTTCATGCCTGTCTATGCTAGAGCTACTTCCTGCCCCCCCTCCGAATGAGGGCCTGTTTCCACGAGATGTAGAGCCCCCGGTCATTGCCCCGGAGCTCTCAATGAGGGAGCCATCCAATGTAACCATCCTAACTCCTCCCATATTCTTTCTGGCAACTTCCATTGAGTCGACCAACAGAGTGTTTCTACTTGCATAAATTACCGCCGTTTCGACTTCTTGATCGTAATCAAGGAGATCTTGTGCAAATCCAATTATTCCCGGATTTCTAGCCACGAGGAGGGTCCTTCCTTGTGGCCTCGAAACCTTCAGCTTGTTGAGTGGTAAGAAGGTCGCCCTTCCCCCACTGTTTTGCCTAAGCCACTTGATGCACTTCGAGGCTACTTCGTCGTCCCTGACTACTATGCTCCTGAGTCCATTTCCTAATGCGGTGGCTAGTGCCTCCTCATGGGAAGGATTCTTTGGAGCTGTCAGTTCACCCAAAGTCCCTAGGATTCCGGATATTTCTCCGCTCTCCCTAAGTCTAGTCAATGCCGCTATAGTCACTGCCGACCCGGGTGAGCTGGACCTCGCTTCCTGCCTTGCTTTAGCCTTACTAAGTTCCCTCTCTGCATCTCGGAGTTTTATCTCTGCTCTATCTCTATCAGATCTAAGCTCTGCCTCTTGCTTCTGAAGCTTCCTTAGATCGTCGGCCATGGATGACCTATCGGAATCTGGACCAGATTCCCTGATCTCTGTACCTACAAGCTCCAGATCGTCCCTTATCATTGCCGCTTCCTCGTATTTCTCCTCCAGATCGGCCAGATTTTCAGAAGCTAGCTGTGATGATTGAGATGCGCGGTCTGATTCTAGTTGGGCCTGTGCGTACGCATCTTGAGCCAGAGAGACCCGTTCACTGGCCTTTCCTAGCGCCCTGTTGAGGTCCCTAGCATACTTGTCTCCAGACTCAATTGCCTTTCTTGCATCGGACTCCTCCTTTGCGGCGTCAACTAGTGACTGATTTGTTTCGGCCAATGAGATCTTGGCATTTTCGAGGCTCTTGACCGAGTCTTCCCAAGCAATTTTAGCTTTCTCAAGTTCCTCACTTAGTGTTGTAATCTCCTCATTTGAGCTTGTGATTATCTTCCTCTGATCGCCGATTCTGTCGGTTCCGGTTTCGATATCAATCTCATGCTTCCTGATGCTCTCCATTATCCTCTGAGCATCACCAGCCAAGGCCTTTCTTAGCTCCGCTTCAACCGACACTAATTCTGTATCAAACTTATCCAGTTTCTTATTCCCATCCGCTAATGATGACCCCAGAGATCTGACCTTCTCCGAATAGTCGGATCTTTCTTTGCCCAACAAGGAAACCTCGTCCAGTCTATTCCTGTATCTGGACTGATATAGTATCACTCTGGACTTATCGAAATCCTGCTTTAGGTCTTTGTACTTGAGAGCCTGCTCCCTCTCCTTTGAGAGTTGCTTGAGTTGTTTTTTCTTGTCGTCTTCCAAGAGGTCGATTGTCTCTATGCTACTCTCGACATGCTTTCTTTGGGTGTTTGCTCTGCGGATTTCATCGTCGTATGCCGTCACTCCGGCTACTTCTTCCAGGACCCCTCTTCGCTTGTGCGGAGTCATTGTTGCCAGATTTGTCACGTCACCCTGCAGAACAATGTTGTAGCCGTCACCCCTCAGTCCTGCTTCGGCGAGAACCCTCCTCATCTCTGTAGCAGTTGAGGGCTTCTCTCCTATTCTGAATGATGAGATGGGCTCACCTTTTCTGTTTAGTCTGACCGATCTGGTGAATGAAACCTCATCATCATCAATCCTGAGGCGCCTCCTTCCATCATGTTCTGGGACATTTGCGAAAACTAGTGTGACAGACATGTGTTTAGCAGCTTTCCCTCGCCCACCTCCGTTGAATATCAATTCAGACACATTGGAAGCCCTGAGGGCCTTGGTTGATTTTGGGCCCAGAACAAACTGTATGGCATCACCAGAGTTTGACTTTCCACTTCCATTTGGACCTGTTATTGCCGTGAATCCCTCGTCAAATGGAATGACCATCTCGCCACCGAATGATTTGAAGTTCTCGACTTCTATTCTTTTGAGATGCATCCCATCACCTAATATCGGCAAAATTTTCCGCCGACACTAGACATGACCTCCCTGCCTCTACGCCTATCAATGTTGAGGCTAACAAAAGCGCAGCATAACGATTAGAGAGAGTCTTATCGCCCGCCAAGAAGATATTGCCATTGGACAAGATTCTAGGGTAACCGGTGCTGGCAATCATGAGGGTTAGTGGTGTCAGGGACAGAGCTCGAGGCGGTTGACATTGCAGTTATCGGGTCAGGTATCGCAGGTTTATTCCTAGCTGTCGAATGTGCTAGATCGGGACTAACCGTTGCAGTCGTGACGAAAAAGGAAGTTACTGCATCTTCTACTAATTGGGCCCAAGGTGGAATCGCGGGTGTTCTTGACCCAGATGATTCAGAAGCAATAGAGTCACATGTGAAAGATACCCTTGAGTCGGGAGCTGGACTCTGTGACGAAGAAGTCGTCAGAAGCGTAATTTCTGAAGCGTCAGAACGTATCAGGGACCTAATTGGGCATGGCGTGGAGTTCGACCATGATGATTCAGGCAAATACGACATGGTAATCGAGGGAGGACATAGCGGAGCAAGGATTCTCCATTCAAGAGATAGGACGGGGGCGGAAATAGAACGTGCCCTCACTGAAGTGGCCTCAGGAGAGACTGATTCTAATTTCGTTATTTTGGAGAATTGGATGGCTGTTGATTTGATTCAGAAAGAACATGGGGATCCATCTAAGGGGATATCTGGAGTTTGGTGTCTCTCTCCAGAGGGAATTGTAATGACCCTTCCCTCGAGAGTAGTAGTTCTGGCGACTGGGGGCTCAGGGATGATGCACAGATCTACCACTAATCCTTCGATCGCGACCGGCGATGGAGTGGCTATGGCTAGCAGGGCTGGTGCAGATATCAGAGATATGGAATTCATTCAGTTCCATCCGACAGCACTACATTCCTCGAACGTCAAGCCGTTTCTTATTACCGAAGCACTCAGGGGACATGGTGCAGTTCTAATGACAATTGAAGAGCATTACAGATGGAGGATGTCAGGAGGCGATAATCCCTCTTCTGAATCCTTCATGTTGAACTATTCAACAAAGGGGAGCCTTGATACCAGAGATGTAGTTGCTAGAGCGATTGACACTGAGATGAAGCGAATAGGTGCGATGAATGTCCTTTTAGTGACAGAGCATCTTGACAAAGATGAGCTTTTACACTCTTTCCCAACAATCGCCAGAAGGCTAGATGATGAGGGCATCGAACTCGGCAAGGATCCGATTCCAGTGACCCCTGCAGCACACTACATGGTAGGAGGAGTCTCGGTAGATGAATTCGGAAGAGCCATGTCAGGAGGAACACCGATGCAAGGCCTTTATGCAATCGGAGAAGTTGCTTGCACGGGGTTACACGGGGCCAATAGGCTGGCATCCAATAGTCTTCTTGAAGCCGTGGTATTCTCTGGAAGAGCCTCGAGGAAAATCATAGGAGATTGGAAATGTGGAGAGCTTTCAAGTTTAGAAACGGGATTACCGAGGTGGCGGTCGGAAGATTTGGGCCAACTAGTAGAAAATATTCCTCTGATCACTGATTTGGATGCTCTTCGAGCTACGATGACTCAGGATGTGGGGCTGGTGAAGAGTGATGCAAGGCTGGACAGGGCTGGAAGGAGAGTTGAGCATATTGAGAAGGAGGTGGCCAGATATTGGATGAGTAGTAAACCGACCCAGGACCTGATTGAACTACGTAATCTAGTGCTCGTCTCAAAAATGGTCATTGAGGCATCTAAATCCAGAAGAGGAAACATAGGATTGCACTATAATATTGATTTGAATTGATCAGTCTAGCTGTGATGAGTCATCTATTCCTCTAACGAGTGCTCTCAGCATTGAATTTAGAGGCGTTGGGACTCCAAGTCCTTCTCCCATCATAATTACATAGCCACAGATTGAGTCTATCTCAGTCCTCCTTCCCGACATCAAATCCTGTAGCATTGAGCATCTATTTTCAGAGGTAGACTGGACGACTTCTAGGAGAGTTTCCTGCATTTCTTCAAAGTTAAGATTGATTCCAGAGGCCCTAGCAACAATCAGGGACTCTTCGAGAACGGATAGCGATTGGTCCCACAGACCCGGGCTCTCAAGTAAAGCACCGTTCCGGACTCCCGAGATAGAACAGATGGGGTTAATTGCGACATTGATGAGGAGCTTCTCCCAACAAGAAGTATTCACATCATCAACCCATATGGGTGATAATTCAGCGTCTTCCAGTACCTTCAGTAGTGACTTTGCCGAGTCGCTAGGAGGATTTCCATCAAGTGAGCCTATAGTAATGGAGCCCCGGCCTACCCAATGAGTCCCGTCATTATCCCTCCAAGCTCCATGGGTTGTAGCTCCGCCCAGAGTACGATTTTTACCAACTCTACTTGCTATATGTTGGGCATGGCCCATTCCATTTTGTACACTTAGGGCGACACCCCGCTCAGAGAGAATATCTCCGACAATCTGTGATAGAATCGGTGTGGAATATGACTTGCCACAAACAATTGCGATATCGCAACTACCGACGATATTCTCTGGCACTGGTCCTGATTCGCTGTCATACACTTCGAATCTTTCCGGAGGGATTACCTCAATTGCTCCTTCAGGCGTGTTTATTATCAAACCTTCAGAAATTAGGGATTGTGCGGTGGGGCCTCGTGATATGGCCAAGAGGTCGACATCTGCGTTAGATAGTGATGAAAGAAAGACTCCTCCGATGGAGCCAACGCCGAGAATGGCGACCTTCATTTCCAAACCTCTCTGATATCCATGAATAAAGTAGTCCCAGAGTCGTCCGGAATTATCCACACAACCGCCTCATAGCCACTTTCAGGTAGGTTGAGTGTGACGTTTGCACTAGAATTTGACATTATTGACTCAGGTGAATCTATACTCCATGTTTCTCCGGGCGGGGCAGAAATTGAGATGGTTATTAACTCGGCCTCATTCTGGAAATTAGTAATTTCTATCATACTGGTGGTTGTGTATTTCACTCCATTATTCAACGCCCCCGGACTAACCCAGATCTGGGGCCCGTTTGAAATTTTGAAGGATGAAGTCAATGTGTAATCTTCGCAAATGACAAGCCATCCGTCCTCCTTCAACAGCAAAGAACCGTTTCCAGAGTATGTTACTGGAATCTGGATGAATGAGTAATCACCCAAGGTTCTGTTCCAAGAAGTATCTGAGTCTACAACCGGAAAATCTGACTGGGAGGGGCAGAAAGGTGAGGTAGACTCCACATATCCAATGGTTGAACCAGAAAATTCCCTGGGAACGCTGATGACCCCATCTTTGGAGTTAATCACTGGAGAGGAGTTGACGATGGGTGTTTGCCACGAGCTGGAATTTCCATCGTCCCAAGTAATGTAGAGGAGCGGCCCGAGGTGCCTGCCAAGGTAATCAATGGGGCCACTAATTGAAGCGCCATTAACTCCCTCTAGACAAATGTAATTATTTCCTTTTGACAATGTTGTGCCGTTTATTATCGACCATCTAGGATTGGCCACGGAGACGTTCCCGGTTGAGTCATCACCTACGGTCACAATGGTACAAATTTGGGGCTCTTGTAATGTTCCAGAAAAATCCCAGAGATAGTTTGCCTGATAACGAGTATGGTTTGGGATTAGGGCAATCACGTGTTCATCATAGTGTCCGGCGATCTCTGTGAAAACTCGAATACTCGCAGTCATGTTATCAAGTATTAGGGAGTTTTCTTCGGTTAATATGAGATTGATCATGGAGTTCTCTGATTGGGTAATCCCATCAACCCTGCACGCCTGTTCAGTATCGGAGCAATCAGAGGAGAGGTCTAATTGACTAACTGGCCCTTCTATTCTGAACTGTATCCAGCCAGACACTGGGACAACTCCCTCGGGAGCTATGGCAAGAGGAATAATTGTCTCTTCTCCGACTGTGTAAACCACTTCACTTGGCCACTGAGAGGTCTCTATTCCCTCGTCCCATTCCGTGATACTGTAAGACCCATTAACGCCTGGGAATGCCAAAATCATGACCATGGCAATCACTGTTACAAATTGATTACGTGAGATATCATCGAGGCCTGAAGATTCATCAACTACGAATGGGTCTAATATTGGCGTAGGACTAAATCTCCTCCAAACCGCTATTGTGGCTATTACTAGCCACGGAAACCATGAATCAGCAGCAAAAACAAGGACCATAATTACCAGAGTTGATGCGAATATTGCCGTCTGTTTGTCATCCGACAGGAGGTTATCCGGGCCCAGTATTGAATGGAGGAGATGATCCCCGGGGAATCCGGGGATTGGAAGCATCATTATCCATGATACTGTGCATAATCCTAGGCCGGCTATTGCTATTGGGTCAAGCCATTGTAACTTCACATCGAGGGATTCTACTATCCCTAGTGACTCCAAAATTCCAAGTATGACATTGCCACTGAATGCCATAGGAGGAGACTCCAGATCTGGAGGTTGGGTGGAGGTGTACGAGATTCCAAGGATTGTTAGAAAAATTCCTGAGATGAACATTACAAGAGGGGAAGAAATCGAAATAAGTCCGAGAGCCTTTCTATTTGGCATGGGGACCTGATCGGAACGTCTTTGGGAAATAAAGCCAGCAAGTCCGAATGGCCAAATTGGTTCTGAGAGGGGGAAAGCTAGGGGAGACAGATGTCCTATTGATACTCCATATCTGGTTGCAACTCTCCTCCTAACTTCGCTTGCTAAGAAAACAGACACGATGAGAGGAATGGAGAAATGAGTGCAGGATTCAGCTATCAAAGAGGCATTGAATTCCAAACTTGGGTCATTCCTCAGAATCAGTCCCGATCCTGCTATGGTCATGAAAGAAAACATGGTAATCCAGATCACCACTTGTTGCCACCTTGGCATGACGAAAACATCATTTGGGAGATTTGTGACTGTGAGAATTGGAGGATTTCCCTTATCCAAAAGTCCGATCATCCCTAACTTCTCTAGGTGCTTATTCATTCTAATTAGGCATTCACTTTCAGAGTCTCCGCCAATAGCGTTTACTTTCCAAGAGAACTCCCCAGTTTCAGGGTCGCCTAGTATGAAATATCTCGATGAGATTACCTGAATTAAGTCCCTCTTACTCCACGTTTCCACGTCGATTTCGAGCCTTCCTTGCGACGGCTCAGGAGAAGTCATGCATGTTGCAAGGGGAAGTCTGATTTTACCCCTCGCTTTTGAGGTCCACCCTCTTACTTGTTCTTGAATCGCTTCAGACGGAAAGTTTCCTCTCTCTCCATCTCCTCTAGTCTCAGCTGTATGAATGTCTGCGCTTCCTTCATTTCTGGTATTACTTTGAACTCGAGAGCATTAACTCTTCTTTTTGTGGCTTCGATTTCTTCCAGAAGTCGCTTCAGAGTTGCCTCCATTTCAGCGGCCTTCACTACCTTCTCAATTAGTAACGAGTACGAGTCCGCTGCTTCATCTATATACGGCGAACCCCCTATCAGGCCCAATCCTCTATCTTCGGTTGATAACTTGAGATTCTGGCCATCCACCTTTGGCACGACAACTCCCATTATGTTCCTCTTGGAAACACTGACTTCGGGCCTCTTTGAAGCAGCTATTGCCGCACTCTTAACCGATAGTCCCCCCTCTATGGAGGAGGCGAGGCTGATTGCCTGTAGAGCGTCTCTATAGGTCTCAACAAGCTCCTCCCTAGCTGATATCATCTCCGAGAGAAGAGTTCTGAACTCATGAAATAGGCCGTCTCTTTTCATTTTCAGGAGATTGTAGCCACTGCTGGTCTGCTTGATGCGACGCTTTAGGTTGATCAACTCGGACCTTGTTGGCTTGATGTCCAGAGCCATATTAAAACCTCAGATTCACTCCTCTTCGTTAGATGATTTCTCTGTTGGATGATACTTGTCTATCCACTTCTGATCAAGTCTGACTAGGTACTTGGTATCTATGTTCGATAGAAGGTTCCAAGCCAGATCTAATGTACCCTCGCTGATCGACCTGTCCTCATCTCTACTTTGCCTTAGGAATTGGTCTTCAAAGATATCAGCGAACTTCAGCAACTGCAGGTCACGCTCATTCAGGGCATCCTCTCCTACAATCGCTACTAGCCCCCTAAGCTCCCTGCCCTGGGCATAAGCGGCATAAAGCTGGTCGGACACCGATTTGTGATCCTCTCTTGTTTTTCCATCTCCGATCCCAGCGTTCATCAGTCTGCTGAGTGATGGAAGAACATTGATCGGCGGATATATTCCCTTTTGGTGAAGTTCTCTGGAAATAACAATTTGTCCCTCTGTAATGTATCCGGAAAGGTCCGGAATCGGGTGAGTTATGTCGTCCCCCGGCATTGTAAGGATTGGGAACTGTGTAATTGACCCCTTCTTGCCTTTTACCAGTCCGGCCCTCTCATAAAGCATCGCAAGATCGGTGTACATGTAACCTGGGTAGCCTCTCCTTCCCGGGACTTCTTCTCTGGCAGCACCAATTTGCCTTAATGACTCGCAATAGTTTGTCATGTCTGTGTATATGACCAAGACGTGGTAGTCGTGCTCGAAAGCCAGATACTCCGCCGCGGTTAGAGCCAGACGAGGAGTGATTAGTCGCTCGACCGCTGGATCATCTGCTAGATTAACGAATAGAGCCGAGTTCTCTAGTGCCCCTGTTCTCTCCAAATCGTGCACGAAGAAGTTGTACTCCTCAGCTGTTATCCCCATGGCGCAGAAAACTACGACGAAGTCGTCGTCGCTACCCACCAATTTTGCCTGTCGGGCAATTTGCAAAGCGATATCATTGTGCGGGAGACCGCTAGCACTGAAGATTGGCAACTTCTGCCCCCTTACTAGTGATGTGCAAGCATCTATCGCGGATATTCCTGTTTGAATGAAAGACTCCGGGCTCTGTCTGGAATACGGGTTAATTGCTGCTCCGATTATGTCTGCCATTTCATCGGCGACAATATCAGGACCGCCATCACGAGGTCGTCCTGCCCCGTCAAGAATCCTGCCGATCAGTCCCTTGCTAACTGGTAGCTTGAAAACGTCCCCTAGGAATTTGACTCCAGTCTGTCTGTCAACGGAGGCGGTGCCTTCGAAAACCTGTACGATTACCTGATCATCCGACGTGTCGAGAACCTGTCCATTCTTGATTGATCCATCGCTCAGCATCAGCTGTACTATCTCACCGTATGATACGGGTTCCGTCTTGTTTAGGAAGACCAAAGGCCCCTTCACGTCTGTAATGGTTCTATACTCTTTTCCACTCATAATATCACCTCTCAATTTGCCTCCATGCTAGCATCGATCTGCTTGTTCATCTCACTGACCAGATCACTGATTCTGTCTTCATATCCCTTCTCGAACCTTCCTCTCATGAGGTCTGTACGTGCAGGAACGTTGACTACATCCTCCAACTGTGCTCCTCCGGCAATTGCTTTCTTTGCCTCTTCTTGGAATGAAAGTATGGCCTTTGCCATGTGATACTGCAAGTCCAAGTCGCTAAATGTGTCGACATCATGGAATGCATTCTGCTGGAGGAAGAACTCCCTAATCATTCTAGCAACTTCTAGCGTGAGCTGCTGATCTACAGGGAGTGCGTCTGAACCCACCAATTGAACAATTTCCTGCAGTTCAGATTCAATCTGAAGGAGCGTGCTGATTTCAGTCCTGACCTCTGGGAAGTCGGGAGCAATGTTATCCCTGTACCATTGATCCAAAGCTTGGGGGTAGAGGCTGTACGAATTTAGCCAGTTGATTGCTGGGAAGTGCCTCTGCCTAGCGAGTCCTGCATCTAGGCCCCAGAAAACCTTTACAATTCTCAGAGTACCTTGGCTTACTGGTTCTGAAATGTCACCGCCCGGAGGTGAGACCGCACCTATTACGGATACCGATCCGTCGGAACCTGAAAGGGTCTCCACTCTTCCTGCCCTCTCGTAGAATTCTGCTAGTCTACTGGACAGGTAAGCCGGATAGCCCTCTTCTCCAGGCATTTCTTCTAGTCGCGATGATATTTCCCTCATCGCTTCGGCCCATCTACTGGTTGAGTCTGCCATTAGTGCTACATTATATCCCATGTCTCTGAAGTACTCAGCTATGGTTATTCCAGTATAAACCGATGCCTCCCTAGCGGCTACTGGCATGTTGGACGTGTTTGCAATCATCACTGTTCTGTTCATCAGCGGCTTGTTTGTGTTTGGATCAATCAGGTGCGGGAACTCGTCTAGAACCTCCGTCATCTCATTTCCTCTCTCTCCACATCCAATGTAGACCACGATTTGTGCGTCCGACCACTTGGCCAGTTGCTGTTGTGTTACAGTCTTCCCGGACCCGAAAGGCCCCGGGATTCCCGCTGTACCGCCCTTAGCTAGGGGGAATAGGAAATCTAGTATCCTTTGGCCGGTAATTAGAGGTACATCAGGTGCATACTTCTGGACGAAAGGCCTCGGGTGACGTACTGGCCACTCTTGCATCATGGCAATCTCGGTTCCGTCATCTAATACGCAAACAGTCTCAGTGATGTTGAATGTGCCAGACTTGATACTCTTCACCTTACCACTCACGTTTGGTGGGACCATGACTCGGTGTTCGATTGTCTCAGTCTCCTGGACCTTACCGATAACTTGCCCTGAGCTCACCTCATCTCCCTTCTTGGCAACTGCATTGAATTCCCACTTTCTCTCGAGGTCCAAACCATCGGCATCGACACCACGTGTGATGAAAACACCCATGGTCTCTTCCAGTTTCGGAAGAGGGCGTTGGATACCATCATAGATCTGGGTCAACAACCCCGGCCCTAACTGAACCGAGAGAGTCTGACCAGTCCTGATAACTGGCTCCCCAGGCTTTATTCCTGAGGTCTCCTCATACACTTGGATTACAGACTGATCGCCATGCAACTCGATTACTTCTCCCATCAGGCCCTCGTCGCCAACCCTGACGACCTCATACATTCTGGGCGATATTCCTACTGCTGTCACAACTGGTCCGGAAATCCGGTAGATTACTCCATTCTCTTTACTCATTTTTTTCACTTCCTGTTTAGTTACTTACTTCCAAAGGTCTACTCCTAGGGCAGACTTGATGGACTCCCGGAGTGTATTATCTTCCTCGGTCCCAATCCCCAATACAGTAGGGGTGACGCTTTCCGTAAGCTGTAAGCGGAGCCTATCGGAAAGCCTGTTGAGATCTTGATTATCGACTACCACAACCCCGATCTCACTCTGGTTGAGTAGTGATTTGAGTAGCTCTGACAATTCTTCATCGCTACTCGGATTATACAGATTCTTTACACCTGCTAGTTGGAAACCTAGTGTGAATTCTAGAGGCCCGACTACTGCTATCTCCATTTTTTCACCTCAAAAGTCCATGTGAGCCTCAATTACATCATCTGGCAGACCCACGGCCTTCCCTCTGACGAGCAGTCTTAGATTTCTAACTTCGAGAGCTTTGCACTCGATGTAGTGGATGATAGGGAAGGGGGAGATAGGGCTGAGGTAGGAGAATTTCTTCAGCAGGGAATGTCTATTGTGTGAAAGAAGCTCTGCGTAGGGGTCAAGAGAGCCTTGCTGCCTAGATTTCTCTCTTGCCAAGTCGAGTCCAGCGCTATCAAAGGTTGAGCTCCTTGAAATAGCCTCTATAATTTCGGAGTCGTCGCTCGCCGCACATATTTGCTTGACTATCGCGGATTCTATCCTCCCTCCCGGTATGACTATTGAGATGCGCTTTTCCTGTGATGTGCCTAGCCTGATGGCCCTTAGTTGGTTTATCAAATTCCTGTGATCTATTTCCACCCTCAGGTACCGCAATAGCTTTTTTTCTCCTCCGGATTTCACAGCTTGAATAGCGTCAGAAAAGTACTGCATGTCCAAGGCGTTTTCCATTTCTTCGAGACTTGGATCCCCCTCTAGTTTTGAGAGGGTTCTTCCCCATGGGGTCCCCGACATCGCTTCTACAGCTTCGGGAAGGCCCTCAGTTGTTCTGACTATCGCCAACCATGGGGAATTTCTGGTATTTTCTGGAGGAAGTATCTGATCTTCGATTATTTCGTCAGATGCCCCGCCATTTATCGCTCTGAGGACTGTTTTCGCTTTTTCGTAGTCAAATCTCTCCACATAGATAGCGACAAGGTCCCTCAGATGACCGTGACAAAAGCTCAGGACCTCGTGTATGTCATTGTCCAAGTTATGGAAAAGGGCTGATTCGACGGCATCTGCACCTGTCATCCTAGTTGCATAAAGATCCATTTCAGATCTATATCCCAACTCGCCCACACTAGCGGCGATAGATTCCGGACCTTGCTGGAGTAACTGCCTCATCCTGGTGGGGTCGATTAGGCTAGCTTTTCGGGCTTTGGCCCTAGCTGAGGCGTTGTAAACATTGGAACGCCCGTAATTCATGCTAGCCACTGACTCACCTCTTATTCCCCAAATAGTATCTCATTGACCGATGCCATATTGGACTTCCACGCGTTCTCTAGGAGGCTGTCAAACCTGTAATCCAGAACAACCGCCCCGTCCTTTGACTCAAGAACAAAGCCACCTAGTCCTGAAATATTTTCGCCCATCTCAAATTTTGATGAAGATAAGAACTTCCTGTCTATTTCAACAGGCCTCATGATCATCTCTTTTGTGTGAGATTTGACTTCTTCAATCAGTCCTTGTAGTATCTCGTCCCTTCCATCTAGGTTGATTGATGAGACCTCTTGCTTTACCGTTTCCCAAGTTAGATCAAGCTCCTCCTTTCGGGCGACTAAGGCCCTTTTTTGATTTGCTTGCTTGGCGGCGGCTACAAGCTCCGTGGAAATCTGTTGACTGTCCCTCGTAGCTTTGGCCTCAACTATTGCCGTTGTCTCTGTAGCGCGTCTAACAGCTTCATCGCGTATACTTTCAGCCTCGGCTCTGGCATCATCCAGAATGGACTTGGCTCTGGCCTCAGCCTGAGCGATTATCTCTTTTGATAGGTCTTCTAAGGACATTTCAATACCTCGATTAGTATTTATCTTCCTTCATCCCGACTAGAGTAGGAATAATGCTAGGAAACCGAAAAGTACGATTGTCTCAGGTAGAGCTGTGAAAATCAGACCGCTGACAAATTTACTGGAGTCTTCCGATATCATTCCTACAGCAGCTGCTCCTATTGGCCCCTGGCTCATCCCTGTACCTATTCCACAACCTGCTAGAGCGATTCCTGCTGCTAGCTTGGCCATGGTCTCGGTGGTGTGCTCGTTGTCTGCAGCGCCATCCTGTGCTGAGGCGACACTGGCTACTAGCGTAACCATGAACACCGTCATTAGCAGGCGGTAAGCCGTTCTCGTTCCCTTGCTTTTCATGTTGTTTCTATTCATATTTTTTTCCTCCTTATTTTCAAGCTGTTGCTTGGAATGTTATGTAACTCAATCCGCCTCCACGTATTTCGGCTTCGGGCCAAAGGGTCTGAACTCTTCGCCACTAGAGTCGTAATATTGTCTCATCCACTCAACGAAGTGGAGCCTTGCAGCGTGGATGTTGGGGCTGAAAAGACCCAATATTATCGCAAAGGCTTGAACAGACATCCAGCCGATGAAGAGAAGTGGTATGGAGGCGAGGTCAGTAGACGAGGCCTCTGATAGGGACCCGATAATGTCGGCCATGGGCTCGAAAAGCATGTGATTACCGGTCTCGGCTATCTTCACTCCCACAACCCCAACTGCGAAGAGTCTCACGTATGAAATCACTGTGGGCATCATCCCGACGGCTTCAATTGGTGCAAGTCCGACGTTTATTGGGAACGGGACTCCATGATATTTGTATAGAGTCCACATTAGCAACACTACTGAGGCAAGGACAATCGATACGCCTGGGACCACCATTGCACTTGCTTGGGATTCTGATAGATAGCCCATCTGATCTGGGCTCCCTAGGAACCCGTACGCAAGCATCCAACCGCCGATTAGAAGCGTCATCCAAGCCCCCTTTTCGAAAAAGGCGCACACGAGACCGATGCCCCCGTGCCCATTACCGTGAATCAATATGTCCCTGAAGCCTATGGCCAATCCGGCCAGCACGTGGAAGAATCCCACGTAGATTGTCAAAACTATTAGATCCTCGAGATGGCTTCCTACTCTGTGAAATGGAAACGATAGGGTAATGCCGTAGCCTAGTTCTGCAACAGGGCCGTAGCCGTACTCGAGGTCGAACGGATACAGGCTGGCAAGGAAGGCGACTGGAGATACATTTTCCTTGACGTAATCTCCAGTCGAGCTCTTCAGGTAACTGCCGTCTGGAAGGGTCACTTTTTCGTACAGGAAGATTTCCCAACCAGCAAATTCCGCATATATGTATCCGAAGATGAGAGTGCCCATTCCGATATATATCAGGAATTTTCCTCCGAGATTCATCAGCTCGTTTGTCCCGGAGTTTCTGATTACCATCCAACCTAGTCCCATCGTGACCAAGCCGTAGGCCATGTCACCGAGCATCATACCGAAGAAGAGAGGATATGTCACCAACATGAAGATTGTAGGGTCAACTCTGCCATAGGCCGGTCTTCCGACTGCATCTGTAAGTAATTCCATAGGCTTACTCATCGATCTTTCTTGGTAAGATATGGGTGGCATTTCTTGGTGGTGCTCACCATGGTGACCGTGCCCTCCTCCACCAGCCACCATCTCGAACTCTTTGACCTCCAAGTGGATGCAATACTCGGAGAGAGCGTGAATCACCTCATCGGATCTACCCATTTCTATCCACCCGTCAATGACGAAGGCGTGCTCAGAAACAGCCACTCGAGTTGGAGCTGTGTGTACCTCATGATCTCTTTCTAGAATCTCTAATCCACATGCAAGATTCTCTCCGTTGTGTTCAGTCCAGTTTTTTATCGATTCTTCGAGGTCTGATTTTTCGGTTAGAAGAGATTCCTTGACCGCCCTGATTTCAGCCAGCCTGTGTGAAGGAGAGCCTTCACCAGAAGGTATATTGATTGGTTGAAAACCTGCTTTTTCGAGTTTCTGATTGGTCAGTTGTGCATCCTCTTTTTTGCAAAATACTCCCGTGACATTGACTTTTCCGGTTTTTGAATTGATGACGACGCTGGAATTTCCAAAATACTCCTCTCGAGGAGACTCTGTCACCGTCCCGATGAAGGACTGGAGTGATTCATATCCCGATAGTAACTCTAAATCCACGCCAAGGGAGGCTAGAAGCTCCATAGCTGATTCTCCCTCTTCGAGAGAGGAGATTTCATTTTCTAATTCATCTAACCTACTTTGTTGCTCAAGAAGCTGCTCTATTTTTTCGGGCAAGCCCTCGGAGAGTAGTTTGCGGACATCAGAGGGATGAGCAGCACTATGTGGACCCTCTATTTCGAGCGCAGATGCTGCAGACCTAGCTTTCACCAAAAGCTTCCCGACATCTTCAGACTCTGGGTCTGGAGACCCGAGTCTGAATCCCTCTTCTGTTCCGTCATAATCAAGGATATGGAGGGCCTTTAGTTTAGACAAAGCAGCTATTGCGCCCCGCAATTTATCCTTGGAGCCGGCGCCTATGAGCCTCCCCATTTGTTGAGTATTGACTTGCGACATGTTAGCTACTCTCCGACGTCTAGCTCGATCTAAAGGCGTCTAATACAGTCTGGACTGCTTTTTTCCTGTTGTTTTGACTTTGGTTGTGTATCGTGTCAACAGAGGATTCGCCACCCTTGGTGACCTTTCTAGCCTCTTTTTCGGCTGTTCCTCTAGCCTCAGCGATTATCTCTTGACTGGCCGACTCTGAGTTTGATTTTCCCGATTGGATTATTTCTGTTGCTGATAGCCTAGCTTTCGTGATTAACTCCGATGCCTCTAGTTCAGATTTTGCGATGATTTCTCTTGCACTGTCTTCTGCTTCTCTTATTGCCTTAAGGACTTCTAACTTAGACATCAACGGCACCTGCAGTTGGGCGGAATGACGACGAGTTTATCATGCTAACCTAGTGTATTTCTTGACTCAAATTGAGATTTGACGAGTGACCGTCCTCGGGAACTATCCAAATAGATGTCATCAAGCCCGATGCTCGTGGACACGGAAACCATTGGCGTCGAGGACTGGGAAGAGCTACAGAGAAATCTTGAAGCTACAATTCCGGTTTATGACAAGGTGAACAGAGTGGCAACCTTTGGTCAGGACTCAAAATGGAGGCGAATGGTGAGAGAGAGACTTCCAGAAAGAGGCAGGATACTGGAAATTGGTTGCGGCCCTGGTAGCTTCGCAGTGGACGTTGAAGGATATGATTTGATTTGCCTGGACCCAATTCCTGAAATGCTCAGAGTTGCCGAAGAAAGGGTAAATTCGGCACGCTCTCAGAGAGGTGACAAGCCAGCTGAATTTGTTCAGGGGAAGGCTGAAGATTTACCGTTTGATGACTCATCCTTCGACGCAGTTTGCACCCTGTTCTCTTTCAGGGATTGGTTTGACAAGAGAGCAGGGATTTCAGAGGTTCTAAGGGTGCTGAAGCCTGGAGGGATATTCATCATCGCTGATCCGGCGAAAATAAATCGTGTACACGGGTTTCTTGGATGGCTGTGGATGAGGACCTACGTCAGTCTTTACGCGAGGATTCTCTACAGAACCAGTGGTCACCCTTGGAAATGGTTGACGAAGACCTACGTTAGTTTCGGTACCACTAGAGATTATGTTAACATGTTGGAAGAGCAAGGTTTCCAAAATGTCAGGGGAAATGTTGTTTTCCCTGGTATGGTGACAATATGGCAAGGAAAAAAGTAGAATTTGGGTGGTTGAATGATTTCGTATTTTCCTGGGATGGCAGTTGGGATGATTTTACTTCAGACCGCTATCGTTGCGCCGGGACTTTTCAGAACCTTGGAAATCGAAGACTTTGGTCGCTCCATCAGGAGTCTTTGGCCGAAATTTTTCGCTTCCCTCGCAATTGTTGGTCTCTTGGGGACACTAGTACTTTATCTGGATGGGGCCACTGCCACTCACCGCTATGTTATCACAGGACTTACTTTCTTTCTATCATCTATCTGTTACTTGATGATACCCGCTACCAACAAGGCCACGGACGAGGGTAATCAGCAACGTTTTGATATCCTCCACAGACTGAGCGTCTCTTTCACATTGTTGATTTTAATAGCTAACATTGCGTACTACTTTTTGTGATTTAGAAGACTACAAATTACTAAATGAGTTGTGACTATGCTAAAGGCATGAAGTCTCCTATCTCTGGGGTTTGCCAATACTGCCTGGAGGAAGCCGAGACCAATCTCTATCATAGTAACTTGACTTTGACCAGAACGGCAGGGACCGAATATAAGGGACTGGGTTCGAAGTTGGAGCTCTGCGGTGAATGCTATGAGAAAATGGTCATATCAGAACAAATAGAGTACTGGAAAATACACATGGCAGAGGAGAGGAGTCGCTCTTCCTGACTGGTAATCAGAAGATAAAAAATGGCTTGCGACAAGTCACAAACCTCCAGATGAATGGTTTGGTGAGGGGGTTGAATGCTATGTTCAAAACCCAGTCTGGCAACCTCATTATCCAGCTTCCTATTCGGAATGAGACCTTCGAGTTCCTCATTACGGAGCCCATCTGGCGTTTCCATTCAATTTCATATTCATGCAAGGATGTTCCATTCTCCAGATGTGACACTATTTTTTGTCCCGCAATCCTGCCTCCAATCATGGCAATAGTGATCCCTGCACCATTAGAAGGAAGAACCATGCCCGCGGAGTCCCCTACTAACAGGTGGCTTCCTTTCACGAAACTCTGTATCGTCCCCGACATAGGAAGAGAACCAGCTCCTCTGAAAGTAATCTCGCCTTGATACCTTGATATGAATTGGTCCGCGAGAGAATTCAACGAGCTTCCCTTGGAAAGTTTCTTCTGGATTCCAAGTCCTATATTTGCACCACTTTCCTTGGGGAAAACCCAGGCATAACCTCCTGGGGCCATGGAGCCAAAATGAAGTTCTACTGCGTCGCCAAAATCACCATCCATAAGGACGAATTTTATTGGAATCTTGAGTGAAGATTCATCCCAATGGCTTCTTCTCAAAGGATCATTGTGCCCCCCAGCTCCAACGATTATTTCGGCCTTGAGTCGTCTTCCATCCCTCAAAATGACCGTGTTTTCCTCAATTGCCTCTACTCTCGCTCCAGTCATGAACTCTGCTCCCTTGGTCGAGGCAAGTTTGACCAACCACTCATCATGGATTACCCTGTTAAGCATCAGTCCGTCAAATGGATATTTCAGAGGTTTTCCGGAAGGGGGGACTATGTGCATCTCAGAGGTCCTTCGGGAGATTGCTTCCTCTGGGGTTTGCAATAGATCATCAATGTCTGGAACATTGGGGCATAGCCTCCTCATCTCATCATTTGTTGGTACAAGTTCACCACACTGCAATGGAGATCCAATTGAGTCCCTACCATCAATGACTAGCACCTTCTTACCTCCCTCAGCTACATACCTAGCAGTGGTGGAGCCCGCAGGCCCGCCTCCAATCACAATAACATCCCAAGCTTCGAGATCTTCAGTCATGATATCCCTGAAATTACACTTTCCTGTTTCTGGAGATTAACGCTACCTCTGAGATGAGGTCCTTGGCATCTGAGGAAGGAAGATTGGAAATTATCTCAAGGGCGCGATCGACGTGGTTCTGGATTAGTTGCCTAGTGTACGAGAATGAACCCGATATCTCCAAAAGGGTAGTCAGCTCGTTCCATCTGTCATCGCTAAAATTATTCAGTACGTCAGCTAAGTGCTCCCTTTCTGATCCATGCAGGATGGTTAGTGCATGGATGATCGGAAGCGTCATCTTGCCCTCGTGGACATCGGTACCTCTGGGCTTTCCCATTTCTGGATCGCCAGTGAGGTCCAAGAGATCGTCAACAAGCTGGAAGGCTCTCCCAAACTCAGTCCCGAAATCATACATCATGTCTGATACCTCCTTGGACGCTCCAGCAACTAAGGCGGCACATGCAGTTCCTGTGGCGAACGGACCAACGGTTTTTCCGTCTATGATAGAGTAGTAATCTTCGGGTGTGGTTGTCAAGTCGCCGATGTGGTTGAACTGTTGTAGTTCACCCCTTGCTATATTCGTACAGGAGCTCGCTATCATGTCAACGACATCCATATCGTACCTCCCTCCCTTGGAAAAACCAAGAGCAAATAGATAGTCTCCGGCTATTATAGCATGAGCTAGGCCATGGGATGAGTGAATAGTGGGCCTTCCTCTTCTGAATCTCGACTGGTCATAGATATCGTCGTGTATTAGTGTGGCAGTATGGATCAACTCCGCGGAAAGAGCTAGGTCCATCACTTCCTTAACCTCCTTCCCTCCAGAGGCCTCGTAGGTCAGGATGGCTAGAAGGGGCCTGAGCCTTTTCCCGCCTGAGAGAAGTACGTCACGGGCTAGGTCCATTGCAGGGGCACCAGTTGATGAGATGGCCTCTTGAACTAGATTCTCCAGTTCCTCCTCGAAGAGATTCAATCTCCTCTCCAAACCACGCTTTACAGATAGCTTGGATACCATGTTATCGTTACTATGGGCTAGGGTCGCATATATCAACGAGTGTGCGTGCGCTTAGTCGGGCACAGTGGGTGCTCCCTCCCTAGAGGTGGATGCGATGGAAGAAGGAATTACTCTAGCTACACTGGATTCTCATGACTGCCCTGTTGAGTTCAGAATGACCTCTTTTCTCTCCTCTGATGGGTCTCCGGGAATTGAAATAAGTCTGACGAAGGCTGATAGTTTAGAACATGGCCTTGGGGGACTAGAGTCGGGCGACATAGACGTTCTGGCAATTCCTGCTGGAATGATACACGGCAATATGCTTGGGGTTCTACAAGCTGGCTGTAAAATAGTGGGAGCGAGGACCCCCGTTAGGCCGTACCCCGTTCTAGTATCTGAGAACAAACTGCAATATCAACCTAAGTCGGCAATTCTCTTGTGCGAAAGCAAGCTAGGCAGAAGACAATTGAGGAGGGCTCGAAGAGGAATCAGGGTACTATCACCAGAAGCATATGCTGATATTGAAGGTAGGGCAGATATCCCTTCCGATCCAATCAGTCTGACGAAATGGATGGAGGAACTGAGGGAATCTGGAGATATCGACGGATTCGTTGTAGCAAGGGGCCTGTACGACAAATGCCAACTTGTAACCAGAAGGCACTCCCTCCTTCCTGATGGATTGAACGAGGGGGATCCTCACTTCATTCCACCCGCTTATTCCGACTTGATAGTTTTCGTGGCAAGGAGTCGCTTCCCGAAAAGTATCTCAGATGAAATTTCTGAGAAAGAGGGGGAGACTGCTTGGTGGGTCCAGAATAACTTCGTTGGATCTTTAGATGCTGAATCTCTTGGGAAGACGGGAATCATGGTCAGGCATCGTCAAGTCAGATCTTTGATTAAGCAGGCAGAATCCACTCGTGATCTGACATTGGAGCAGGTCTGTCTTGACCCTGACGGAGATGTTATTGAGGAAGAAGTACATGTTGAATTTAGGTTAGAAATTGTTTCCAAGGATGGGACAAGAACTGTGGGACTTCATAGAGTAATTAGATACTCTGATTTCGAAAGAGCTACTGTTGCATCCCTGAGGGATTGGGAGACTATCATGAAGGAAGTTTCTAGAAATGTTCCAAAGGATTTCCACACGGATCCTGAAAGCCCCCCTTTCATTGTTCTTGATGATTAACGAAAGATTTCAGTACCCATCAAATCGCACGGATGAGGCCGATGGCACACGCAACGGATATGACTGCCCTGTCTTCCCGGAAACTGGTGATGTCTTGATCTATGACGCGTCCTTCCTCGATATCCTGTACCGGGGCAGGTTAGTTGAGTTACGGGAAATGGCAGAATCTAGGAAGATTTCCAAGAGTGGCTCTGTAGAGGTTCTGCGGGCACGTTTGATTCATAACATAGTCCTGAAAGACTTGGACCTATCTTGGGACGGGATACAAAGCATGAGCCACAGTGAGCTCGGGGAAATTCTCAAAATTTTCGGAATTAAGTCATCGGGATCTCAAAGGGAGAGGCGTCAGCGTCTGTGGTTGCATCTGAATTTCGACTCTCGTAGGATGACAATAGAAAGGCTCGCTGAGATGGACAGGGACGAGCTTCACGAGCTCTGTGTAAGGCTAGAGGCGCCATTGACAGGAAATAGAACTGTCCTGATGGGAAGAGTAGCCGGGGTTTTGACTAACCAACTCAACGGGTGGGGAAGAATCAAGAGGAGCCTCAGGAGGAACGGGTTGAAACTTTCAACTACTGACATTTCCCCACCTACTCAGGAAAATTTCGAAGTGGAATTAGAGGGCCTAAATATCGATTTTCACTCAGATTCGCCGATTGCAGTCATTGAAGATGCTCATGATTCCTTGGTCTTGGGCATAGACACCCTCCGACCCGAGATTCAGGAAGACCTCAAGTTAGTTTCATCGTATGCTTCCGAGATTGATAGGATTGTGGGCACCATACTCAGGGGAAGCGGGGGCGTATGGGGAGAAGCGCAAAGGGAGCTCATGATCAGGTTATCAAAGAGAAGGGGTTGGCCAGTGGATGATGAAACAGTTAGATCAAGGCTTTCGCGTGTATCTACCGATATCGCAGAGATAAGGGGGGCCAGACTAGGAGAGTTTGGGGGCATGAGTGGCAACTCGATACTGAGGGAACAGGTGATTTCTGAATCATCTTCACTCAGGATAAGGGAGAAAATGGAAATTGCCGATTCGATATTGCGCGAGATTGAGCCCTAGAGGACCTGGAAAAATCCAAATCTTGGCTCAATAATTGTGCCATCAACGTCCCTCATTCCTTCTATCGCGTCCTCTGCGTCTTCTCTGGAGAATCCTGATTGGACGCATGCGAGGATGATCGAGTCGTATTCTGCACCTTGTCCTCCGTCAGCAGATTCTATTGCCCTGATGATAGTTGCAGATATGTCTCCTGCAGGCTCGATTGGAGCTTTGGTTTCTGGAGATTCTATGCCTTGGTCATCCACCCTCACCTGGGAGCGCGACATCTCTAGTTCGGCCTCGGCCATACTGGACCTCCCTGATGCAATAGAAAGGGCCTGCAAAACCCCTACCCTGTAATTTTCCAAGTCAAATTCTGGATAGTGTGATCTTGCCTGAGCCATACCTTCAGCTACGTCTTTTGGAATTCCTCCGTTTGCAAGAGTCGTGGCTTCAGCCTCTAATCCCTCTGAGTCTTCGTAAGCCTTCATCCTCCTCAAAGTGGCTTCAGCGGCGTCTACGAGCCACCTTGAGTATCTCTCTTTGTCAATTATTGCCAACTGTTCGACTCTGAGCGAGGTAAAAACTCCTCCATCCTCAGTCTCAAACCATCTTGCCTTTCCTACCAGGGAAATCAAGAATCTGTCTCCTGACTCGAATCTCGCGAGAAGCTCTTCAGCTTCTGCGTGCATCTCCTCTTGAAATGGTGCAATATTGAATACATGGTTTCCCGTTGGGTCCCTTATGTGTCCGGAATAGCTTGGTCCGTTATCTCCATCCCTTCTTTCCAGTCTGTCTATCACCCCTGCCACAAGAGCCCTGTTTACTCTGGCCCCGAGTTTGGTGATGACGAATGATGGGTCGAATTCTCCAGTTCCCATCTCAGTCAGTGATGCATCTGAGTACTCCTGTGCAAGCATCCTGATAGCGGTTTGGCGGGGGGCCCTCCGAGACTCCATCACATTACCACCCCCCATCTTTCGATGGCCTTCTCTGCTGCCGTTGACGCGGACATCCCATCGTCTTGAACACTGTCGGCCAGTAGCATTGCCCCCTGGTCGTCAATGAGGGCTAGGCCGTTCACGGAGACCGATCTTCCAAGGGCCTTCTCCCTTACCGAAGATAAGAAGAAGTCTTGGCCTTCTCTGGAAATCATCTCAGATACCTCAGCTTGAGTCATGCCTAGGAAATATTCTGCAGGTTCCTTGGATAGCAATAGGGATACATTGGATATTCCGTCGTCTAGGACCATCCTGATTCGCAAGTCCTCCTCGCCTCTCTGAGGGCCACAGTCAACGCATACGCCGTCCCTGAGTCTCTTCCTGCACTTCCTATCTCTGTCTTGTAATTGTACAGTGCATCTCTCAATTATTCCCGAATCACCCGTGACTAAGACAATCGATCCTTTCGTACGGATGCCCCGTCTAGTTCCTCCTGCCACCAATTCCGTGAGACCCACGTTTACCCAATGATCGTCCGGATCGATCTTCTCCCATGTCGGACTTTCCAAGTTGGTCGCTTGGGATATATCATCAATAACGAGGTCTGGGGAACCTTGCCATGATTGCACTCTAGCTTCATTTAGGTGTATGAAGTCGCCCGGCTTGGGATCGAAATCACACCATGCTGTGAGTCTGCATCTCCCTGTTGGGTCCATTACATCGCCACTTCTGACGATTCTTTCCGAGCCATCCTTCGCAGTGAACGACCTCTTGTACCACGATTCCACCTGAAGAGTGATTTCAACGTCCCTCATGCCATTTCTCAAACCCGATATAGTACTATTCTTTGTTGATGCTAATTCGTCCATGCTTGCGAAGGAATTGTCATGGTACACCTCTACCCTTGTTGTGTCCCCAATATTTACTTCAGGAGTATCTCGGAATCTTCGGATTGACGCCCCCTCTATTTTGAGAAGGGTACCGGGCTCATGATCGAATTCTGACCAAGATAGCATTCCAATACTTCCAGTCTCATCGGCTAATCTCCCTCTAACGACATTCAGTTGCCCTGAACCATCTCTCTTGACAATGACATCATTCTTTGTTGAAAGAACTCTGGCTACAATATTCACGAATCCATCTGACTGCGAAGCCTTTTCGATGGAGATAGGCTCGTCGGCCCTCTCGGGATTCGCCTGCCCTCCCTCTCTCAGAACAGAAATCCTCGACGTCCTGTTGATGTTGATAGATTTCTTATCGTTCCACTCATTGACCGAAACACCTTCGAGTCTTACCACGGATCCGGGAGCTAGATTTTGACTATGACCCCCCCAATCCTTGTAATCCCACCTCTCTCTCTTGTCGCTAGACTCCCAAGGGTTATCCTCGATCCAGCCAAAGGCTATCTGCCTCTCTTCACCATTTTTCATTTTCTGCATTCTGGGCGTGTATGAAACCACGGCAACTTCTACAGTTACGTTCCTGTCATCGGAACCAAGGTCAGCGAACCTGTCCACTTTCTTTTCAGAGGGAGGGGGGGCTCTGGCGCTTGATGAGCCAGTCACATCAATACCTGCAATGGTTTGGAACTTCCTGATAACCGATCTCAGTGCGTCCTCAGGGGGTATCAGGAACTCTTCCTCGTATCTCCTGAACTCTTCAGCTATTTCGTCTTCACTGGCGTCTTTACATTCTTCCTTAACAGTAGCTACCAGATTTGCATATTTTCCATCGACGGTCATTTATCTGCCTCCTACATGAGGAAGGCTGAGTCAAATTTGCCCGTAATGGGAACTCCCGGAGCAGAGGGGTTTGCCTCTAATTCATGGATGATATCGCAACGTGCGGTTTGGGGAAGACTCAGCACTTCATCACCTCAGGGTGGGCAGGTTGACATCGGCGGTAAATGAAGGTGTCCATTGAACCGTATTATGACCAACGACATTAACCGGTGTGACCCCCTGTGATTCTCATGGTCGGCGGGGAGTACTGCAAGTTCGGGGTTCTGACAGCGTCCGATAGAGCAAGCTCGGGCGAGTACGAAGATCTCAGCGGGCCAGCAATAGAGTCTTTTCTCCAACAAGCCATAACATCCCCTTGGGAAATTGAAAGAATGGTGGTTCCCGATGAAAAGGACACTATTGCCTCCTCATTGATCGATCTAGTAGATAGAAGGGGTTGCTCGGTGGTGGTTACCACAGGGGGAACAGGCCCGTCCCCCCGAGATGTCACTCCTGAGGCAACGGAGGAGGTGTGTCAAAAGATACTACCTGGATTTGGTGAGAAAATGAGGTCGGTATCTCTAAATTACGTTCCAACAGCTATTCTTTCCAGACAAATTGCAGGAATCAGGGGGAGCTGTCTGATTATCAACTTACCCGGATCTCCCAGGTCTATTAGGCAAATTTTAGAAGAGGTCTTTTCTGCTGTTCCGTATTGCGTGGATTTGATAGGGGGGCCTTACATAACAACGGATCCTGATTTCATAGATTCCTTTCGTCCAGCTCACGCAAGACGCGAATGATTGAACATGTGATGTCCACTCGGAGCACCATGGCGAAGATGAAATCTGGCAAAATTAGTACTGACAGAAAGAAAGATGAGTTACGTGATGTGGACGTAACTTTGGATTTCACCCCCAACGCACTTTCGTCGCTACTTTACAAACAGGGAGATACAACTGTGCTGGTTTGTGTAACCAAAGCCCCCTCCCTGCCAAGATGGTTTCCAAAGAATTCAGACAGGGGCTGGGTCCATGCAGAGTATTCCCTTCTACCCGGATCAACTGATACCAGATTCAGGAGAGAAAGAAGTGGCGCGAAAGGGAGAACCATGGAGATTGAGAGGCTGGTGGCGAGGTCGCTCAGAGGTGCTGTGGATTTAGAGGAGCTAGGTCCAGTAGCACTGACTGTGGACTGCGATATCCTAAATGCTGACGGCGGTACCAGGTGCGCATCAATTACTGCGGCATGCATAGCCCTGAGGCTCGCTGTCAGGCGCTTGATAGACTCAGGGGACTGTCTACCTAAGGAGTTGAGGCCGACGAGAGAGGATATCGCTAATGGTTGGACCGCTCCAGAGCTTACAGCTGAGGAAAAGCATTCACATGAAATGAGCGTGATGGCGAACGATGTATCCGCAATTAGCGTGGGCCTGATTGATGGGGAAGTATTCCTTGATCTGGACTATGTTTTGGACAGCAATGCTGACGTGGATATGAATGTGGTAGGGACCAGTGATGGAATGTTCGTGGAAGTTCAGGGCACTGGGGAGGAGGCGACATACTCACGGAAGCAGTTCGATTCCCTAATGGACATGGCCGAGCTGGGCCTGAAAAGGCTTCAGGAGATTCAGTCTGAAGTCCTTCGAGAGTCCTAATCTCTAGATTAGAACGATTATTTTGGTGGGACTGGCCGGACTTGAACCAGCGGCCTCCGCATCTTCAGTGCGGCGCTCTCCCAGCTGAGCTACAGTCCCGTAGCAACCTTGCCACCATGGTCATGTCTTCAAATCTTCCTGATGGGTAAAATCTCAGATTTTTGCGAGCCATGGTTTAAACAACAGCTCAAAAGTACGAATTTGGCACACTAGGCGTGCCTACTGCGATAGTCTGGTTCCGCAAGTGCCTGAGGCTCCATGACAATGCTGCTCTGACTTGGGCTTGCGAGTCCGGCGAAGTTGACAGTATTCTTCCGGTATTCGTTATGGAAGAGGAATTGGGATCTGAGGGAACGGGTGGGATTGGGTTCAATAGAGCTAGGTTCCTGGTTCAGTCACTTCGAGATCTTGATGATAGTCTCCAACGGGAGCTTGGCCTCAGGCTAAGGATTGTGAGAGGGGGTTTTCTTGAGACGATGGGGGCGATAATCAGAGGTTTGGACGGGAGTGCGCCTTACCTTGCATACGAGTACTGTTCCGAGCCCGAGAGCTTGTCCGTGTCGGCCGAGATCAGTGGCTGGGAGTTATCTGGCGGTATGGATTTTGAATCGAGGATTTTTTCGGGGAGCCATACTCTTCTAGATATTGAGAAAACTGTAAGTTCCGAGAATTATTCCAATCCCAAATCAATGAAGGATATGGAGAGGATTTTCGAGAGGCAATTCGGGGTGGATGATTTTGGTTTCTATGATATTGGGGAACCCCTCCCTCCACCGGTTTCAAGTAAACCGATGTCTGAAATTGGCACTCTGGATTCTGAAGTTGGCATATCTGAATTGGAGGAGTATCTAATCAACAATTATCCGAGAAGAGTCTTGGAGGCTCCCTACTTTCGGGGAGGCGAAGGAGAGGCTTTAGAGAGGCTATCTAGAAAGGTTGGTGGAGAGAAGGATTATGTTAACAATTTCAAGAAGCCGAGGACCAGCTCAACCAACTTGGATGAGGACCCTCGAGAGCCGAGCACGACCGGCCTTTCCCCTTACCTCAGTACCGGATGCCTTTCCATCAGGATGTTGTGGAGCGAGTGTAAGAAGTCCTATCTAATGGGAGAGCACACCCAGCCCCCAGAGTCTTTGCACGGGCAAATGATGTTTAGAGAGATGTTCTACCTCTTGTCTAAGTCTGTGGATAATTGGGACCAGAGTACCGGAAACGAGAATTGTAAGGATATCGATTGGGGCGAGTATGACTCTGAATTGGTCGGCTGTTGGGAGGATGGAATGACTGGATACCCATACATAGATGCAATGATGAGGCAGCTCGAGGAGACTGGTTGGATGCATCATCTTGGGCGACATGCGGTATCATGCTTCCTCACAAGGGGGCAACTGTGGCAGAACTGGACAGCTGGCAGGGATGTGTTTGAGAGAAAGCTACTGGATAGTGACTGGGCCGTAAACAATGGTAATTGGCTTTGGCTGGCCGGAGTCGCTCCTTTTTCTATGCCTTACTACAGGATATACAACCCATGCCCAGACTCAAAGTCGAGCCTGAATGTAGAGACTAACCTTGCAAAGTTCGTAAGGCATTGGGTTCCTGAGCTGAAGGATTATCCTTCGAAATACATCTTTGAGCCTCATCTAGCACCCCTTGATGTCCAAGTCTCATCTGGTTGCATTATCGGGGATGACTACCCCCTTCCGATTGTTGATAGGAAAGAGAGTAGGGCAAAAAACTTGGAGAGATTCAAACTGAACCTTCAGAAATAGAATCCCATCACCTTAAAATGACTTTAAACTGGGGTTTATACTACTCTTGCTAAATCAAGGACTATGCCCGTGGATGTGGTCTGGTTCAAGAAGGACCTACGTACCAGGGATCACGCGCCTCTGCTAAGTGCATCGCTATCAGGAAGCCCGGTAATTTGCCTGTTTATCCTCGAGCCTGAAAGACTGGAGCTTGATGATATCGATCCAATTCATGTCCAGTGGGAATTGGACTGCGCCACTGACCTTTCCGTCGCACTGAAGGCTTTGGGCGCAGACCTACACTTTGCAGTGGGCGATGCGGTCAGTGTCATGGAAGATTTCGATAAAAGGTACGGAATCGGACGATTGCTGTCACATGAGGAAACCGGAAACTCCTGGTCCTTTCAGAGGGACAAGCGCGTCCTAAGCTGGTGCAGAAACAAGGGGATCGAATGGGCCGAGTATCCCCACAACGGAGTGGTACGTAGGCTGGGAAACAGGGACGAGTGGAAGAGGAGGCGCGATAAGAGGATGAGGGAGCCACTTAGTGATGCTCCATTTTTCTCTGAAGGTGTCCAATTCGGAGGTGAAATCCCCCAATTGGAGGATTTGGGTTTCTATCCAAGGAAGTTGGCTATGAGGCCTGTTCCAGGAGAGGATGCAGCGATTGAGAGGCTTGAGTCGTTCCTTAGCCGTAGAGGAAGGGAGTACAGACGGGGGATCTCCAGCCCCACACTTTCTGTCAAGTATGGTTCGGGACTCTCCCCCTATTTCTCCTCGGGATGCTTATCCATGAGGAGGGCCGTTCAGGAAACAACATCTAGAATTAGGTGGATCCGGGAAAACAGATCAATGATCCAAGGTCCTGATGACTGGATCAAGAGCCTCTCATCATTCAGGAGGAGATTGGCATGGAGATGTCACTTCATCCAAAAAATGGAGATGGAGCCGAATCTTGATTTGGTCGCTCAGAATCCTGTGATAGACAGAAATCTGAGGAGAGAACTTGACGATGATCGTTTCGAGAGATGGAAGGATGGGAATACAGGATGGCCTTTCCTCGATGCTTGCATGAGGCAGTTGAATTCCACGGGATGGATAAATTTCAGGATGAGGGCGATGATAATGTCAGCGGCTTCATACAACCTCTGGATGCCATGGAGAGAGACTGGGGCCTACCTTGCAAAGCAATTTCTCGACTACGAACCGGGGATTCACTGGTCGCAAGTTGGCATGCAGTCAGGGACGACTGGAATCAATACGATCAGGGCTTATTCTATGACCAAGCAAGGAAAGGACCAGGATCCAAGTGGCGAATATATTAGGAAATGGGTGCCTGAACTCTCAATGGTGCCAACTAAGTTCATCCATGAGCCATGGAAAATGCCAATACAGCTCCAGAATGAGATATCCTGCGTGATAGGAAGGACATACCCATCTCCGATACTCGATGAGCTTGAGAGCAGGAAAGAGGGAGTCAGCAGGAGCTACACCGCCAGGGGAGGGGAGGAAGCGAGATCGATTAGCGAGAAGGTCCTACAACTTCATGGTAGTCGAAGAAGACCTAGGAAAAGGAGGGGCAAGAACGTTAAAGGTGTCCAGCAGAAGCTGTTCTAGAAAAGGTCATCATCGTCTTCTGGAGAATCGAATGACATCATCTTTGAGGGTGCCTTAGCCGTGACGGTTGAGGCCTTGGACTCTTCCTTCTCCTCCCTAGCCTTGGCTTCGGCCACCTCCTGTTCTAGAAGTTCAAGCTCCTCAGGAGTCAGGCCACTCTCCTTGGCTAGCTTGATTCTTCTTTCATCGCGAGCCCTTATCTCCATCAGCCTTTGTCTGGCCTTGTCGTAGTGTTGCATCATATACATCGCATCGTGTTCCAACAGAGGCGAATCGGAAATGATAGTGATATCCATCCAATCTCCTTCCTCAGCGAGGAATTCGGCAAATGGCTCGAACTTCAAATCGGACTTCTTGATTTGGGTGTAGTGGAGGGCATTGCCCATCCTGTGCTCTATTCCAGCAAAGTGACAGTAGAACTTGCTACCCCCGTATGTTTCTCTCACCATGTCAAAGAGCTCGGCATAATCCTCGCTTGTCCTCATCGATCCATGCCCCCTTGCATGTATGTGTCCTAGATTGAGGACTGGTACGGTCCCTTCCACGTGGTTGCATACCTCGAGGACCTCCTCCACAGTGCCCCATAGCTCCTGCCTGCCTGATGTCTCTATGCCGACAAGGGAGGGCTCTTGCTCGGATATCCATGGGAAGGCGGTATACGCGTCCTCATCCTGTTCCCCCCAGATGCTCCTGACCCTTTCCACTATGCCGGAGAAGATGTTGGCGACCTGCTCATTGGCCTCGGTCCCAGGTTCGTATTCCCCGTATGGGCCTACATGGTAAACGAGGTGTCTGGCGTTGATGATCTTCCCTGCCTGCATTGACGCCTCCATCTTGGCTAAGGACCTGTTTCTTTCCCTTCTGTTTCCGAGGAGCTCGGCATAGTAGGGGCCATGCAGATTCATCTCTATTCCAGAGTCCCATGACAATATACCCGCCTGCCAGTATTGATCGAAGTGCTTGGGCTGGACTGGCCTCACTGTTTGAATCTCCATGGCTTCCAAGCCCAGTGCTGTGATGTCATCCATGCCCTCTACGATAGTACGTCCTTTGCAGGAAAGAGGCACGCCTGCCGGACCTAGTTTCAGTGACATGCTTGTGACCTCGCGGGTCCCAGCGAAAGGACGTCCCTTCAAAAGGGGTTTCTGCTAAAAGTACGAATTGTGGCTACATAGTCAATTTACTACCAGGAGGACGCGTTCCTGATTCCACTGATTCCTGTTCCTGAATATGGCAGAGATTTAAGGAATCCAGCGAGCCATACTATGCCAGTCCCATGCTCCGTGATGTCAACTTCGAAACTCCCCATGGCATGCGACACCGAAACAGCAGAACCACCTGATATAATTCCACAAACGATGGGAACCATCGTTTTCGCTCTGACTTGGGATAGGAAGTCATCTTCCTCCATATTTTCCAGTGAGGAGACGGCCTTCATCGCTTCACTGGTGAAGAACAAAACGTGGATCTGCCTCATCTTACCGACTACTAATCCCCATGTCTTCGAGATTGTTTCTTGATCGCCTGGCATGTCTACAACCATTACATTCCTGCAACCCTCGAGCTCGGCGAATGTCATTGATGCAGACCATGCCATTGCTGGACTTTTGCCTAGATTTACCAATGATGAGCAGTTGACCATCCAATGTGCTGTCTCCATTAGTTTCTTCCAGTCTACAGCACCATGGTCGAACGTCTCGAATGCCTCACCATGTGTGGAGGTGACAATAATACTGGGGACTCCCATGTCGAGAGCTGTCGAAGCTACTGCGCTGGCGTTGTCACTGCCTCCTGGTTCGCCCAAGGATATCAGCCGGGGAGGACCTTCCATGATTGTACCCGATGATAATTAGTCATAGGATTAATGGTCCAGCTTCCACCTTAACAGGGCTATGGCTCCGCCCAGGCCCAACAGTTGCTGTCCGGCATCGTGGTCGACTGAGCATTGGACTACCTCCCCTCTGGATGACTTTACTTCCTCGCATATCCTCTCCCATCTGCCTCTCGAGTCGTCGTCCCCCTCCCTTATCATCGAGGCGTCGATGATCAGTGATTCCACCGCCCCTTGTGAGGCCGCGTCAGATATAAGGGATATTCCGTAAGTTACCGCGCCATCGACTGAGACTCTCCTTAGTGCCTCTTCTATGGCCCTGATTTCCTTCACTAGAACATGTTCCCCAAGGACCGTGTCTGCAGCTCCTTCGGATAGTACCTCGTTGGCAGCTGACCTCCCTCCAATGGACGTGGGTGCATTCGTCATGGTATTCTTCGACCCCGAGTCTCTGAGGCTTTTCTCGAACCTCTCCCGCGCCATCCCGGGACCGCATATTACCAATGGCATCTCGTCATTGAAGACCATGCCGACCTCTTTCGCCACGTCATCGAAGAAGGCATTCCTGACCGAGGATGGGTCGTTCACTCTCTTTCCCCCTCCTCTCATTGAGAACTGTGAGACGTCCCTGATCCCCCTTGATGTCACTTCGAATACCAGAATCTCGTCTGATTCGACGACTATTAGTCCGGCTTTGGCTTTGGTGCCTGATGATATTGCCTCTGCTATTAGGTCTAGATCGGACCTTTCCAAGCCCCCCTCTCTGGATATCTCTACTTCATCCCCCGGTGATACGATATGTGTGTGATGGCTACCAACATCTATCTTCGCCTCCTTGATGACGCCGTGAACCCTGAGATTATCTGTGAAAGACTGGAATGCGGTCTCGTGGGCATCCAGAAGTATCCACATTGGCTTTCTCTCAGCGCTCTTAGCTCTTCCATCCTCCTTGGTACCGGTGGTGGAGTCCCTTCTGTGGGAAAGCATGCCCACATAGGATCCCTTTCTGCATATTTTCGAAAGCACCCAGAGGTCGTCTTCATCCTCCACGCGGAGACGAACTCCCTCATCGAGTCGCTTTACTCTGCGCATATTTCCACCTATCCGAAGACCCCTGTGAGTCGTCCCTCTTCATCCATATCCATGTCCATCGCCGCAGGCCTGGTGGGCAGTCCTGGCATCGTCATCATGGATCCACAAACAGCGACTATGAAGCCTGCGCCCGCATTCAGCCTTGCCTCTCTTACTTGTAGAGTAAATCCAACGGGGGCTCCCAGTACTTTCTTGTCATGGCTGAAGGAGTACTGTGTCTTCGCCATGCAGACTGGAAGGTTGCCGAAGCCCCATTTCTCGAACTTCTCTAGAGAAGACGCGGCTGATGGGCTAAGGTCGACGTTGTTCGCCCCATACACATTGGTTCCTATCCTAAGTATGGCTTCCTTGGATGGCATTCCCGGATCAACAGTTGGGGTGAACGGACTTCCTGCCTCATCGTGCGACTCGCAAGCAGATACTACTGAGTCGGCCAGATCGGCGGCGCCTGAGCCACCTTTCGAGAAACCGTCGAAGAGAACTATGTCGACGGCCCCAGCCTTAGCCGCCTCTTCCCGTATAGCTTCGATTTCTGCGTCCGTATCTGTGTGGAACCTGTTGATGGAGACCACTACTGGTATTGATGTGGATGCCAAATTCTTGACGTGCCTCCTGAGATTTGAGGATGCTCCCGATCTCACTGCTTCAACGTTCTCCGTCTCTATTTCGTCCTTGGTTGGCCTAGACCCGCCACCTCCGGCGACCCCTCCCCCGTGAAGCTTCATCGACCTGACCGTGACATTGAGAACAATGCAACTGGGAGATACCCCTGAAGCTAGTGATTTGATGTGTAACGCCTTTTCAGCCCCCATTTCTGCTCCGAACCCTGCTTCCGTGACTACGTAGTCGGATCTGGATAGGGCTAGTTCATCGGCGATGATCGAAGAGTTCCCATGGGCAATGTTAGCGAATGGCCCACAATGGACAAAGGCCGGATTCCCCTCCAGTGTCTGTACTAGGTTTGGTAACATAGCCTCCCTAAGGAGAAGTGCCATGGATCCTGCCGCGCCCAGATCCTCGGCTGTGACGGGTTTACCCGAATTCGATTCGGCCACAATTATTCTCCCAAGCCTCTCCCTGAGATCATCGTAGCCCTTTGACAAAGACAGAATGGCCATCACTTCGCTCGCTGCGGTGATATCGAATCTCTCTGAACGGGTGACACCAGTTGCAGGGCCCCCCAGGCCTATGCTTACCTGCCTCAGAGTCCTATCGTTCATGTCGATTACCCTAGGCCAGAATATCCGATTGGTATCTATTTCCAATTCATTTCCTCTGTGAAGGTGATTGTCGAGTATCGCAGAGCAGAGGTTGTGGGCCGATGTTATGGCATGGAGGTCCCCTGTAAAGTGCAGATTGATTTGTTCCATGGGCAGGACCTGCGAGTACCCCCCTCCAGCCGCGCCTCCCTTGATCCCAAAAACAGGGCCGAGTGATGGCTCCCTGATTACACAGCATGCGTTGTATCCGCGGTGGTTGAGTCCCTGATTGAGGCCGATAGTCGTGACAGTCTTCCCCTCTCCGTATGGCGTTGGGTTTACGCTTGTCACCAGAATCAGCTTACCCCTCTTGTTGGACAGTCCCGAGGACAGAGATTTCCACGATACCTTGGCGATATGAGGGCCATGTAGAATCAGGTCACTGCTAGCCAGACCCAACTGCTTTGCGACTTCCTTGATGTTCATGGGTTCTGCCGCGCGGGCTATGTCAAGGTCGCTGTCCATGGTCACCGGAGGGGCCATACATACCCGTTATTTTCGGTCGGAGAGCCATAGACCGAATCATTCTCAATGGGGCACAGAGACGGCCGGAACGAGAGGGGGAGTGCGAATTGGGTTATCCTAGTTTCTGGGGTGTTGCTGGCTATCCGATTTCACATTCCCTGACGCCTCGTCTTTTCGAGATTGTCGGAAGCGCACTTGGTTTTGGGGGTGTGAAAGCCGTTTCCCTGGAGGCAAGAAGTGCGGAGGATTTCCTCAAAAGAGCGTCAGAACTAGATGGTGATCTTTGGATATCGTGCACAAGCCCGCTAAAGAATTCGGTTTGCAAAAAGCTAGGAATTGAAGTTCTCGCAGGCTTGGAAGCAGTCAATCAGGTCAGAAGGGTTGACGGTCATTGGGAGGGGGTAAACACCGATGGCGAAGGTTTCGTCATCGCATGCAGGCACATTGGCTTGAATCCTGAGGGGAGGACGCTTGAGATCAAGGGAGGGGGCTCGACAGCGAGATCAATAGCTCTGTCATGGACAGAGTCCGGAGGAAATCTATCCCTTATTCATGGCAGGAGGGTTTTATCAGATGGCCCATGGATGAAATCAATAGCAGAGAAAGGAGTAGTTCCTGATGTTTCCATCGATACAGATAGCTCACCGGGACATGAATTGGACATGGAAGACTCCCAAATGAGGCGTTTATCGATCTCTTATGGGAAATCCTCCAGTTACGATGGTTTTCCAATTGTTATGTTAACAGCACAGCACCTGGAGGCGTGGAAGGCATTGTTCACTCCAGAAAGAATTGATCAGTTGCCATCATTAGAAGAGGTCTTGCGTCTTCTTTCTATGTAGTATCGCCACGGAGGCTGTTACTTCAAGATGCTATCCTATCGAGAAAATGAACATAAGAGGCATGGTCACTATCCCAAGCAAGAGGGCCCCAATGCCCTTTCCAAGAGATTCCCTCTGGGCCCAATTAGCTTTTGCAAATAGAGCAGATGGGACTATTACCCATATCGAGAGTATGAAGAGCGGGCTTTGTTTGACTGGGTCCTTCTCAAAAAAACGCAACTCAATCGATTGTACATCCTGAGTCCCGGCCAGATGGATGTCTCCCTCGTGAATACGAAACAAAAGTAAGGGCCCTGGAGATGATTGTGTCTGCGTCGAATCATCATAATACCTCCCGATTACAGCCTCCCATTCCCTTCCGTAATCGTCAATGAATTCCAGGTCCCCCCAGAAATTTCTGTAGGGGTCGATTTCCCCTTGGAAGTTATTAGTTCGAATTTCAAGTGCGATAAAATCCAAATTCCGGATATCTATTTCGATATGATTCGGGGTCTCGATTGAATGCGCAGTGTAGTTGAGAGTGTGATTGTAGTAGGTGAGCTGGAATTCTTCAACGTAGGAGTGGTCTGACGATTGCCAATGTGGACCGGGATTAGTGCCCAAGTCACTAGTCGCGATAATACCACTAAAAACCACCAACACCGGAATCAGAGCAAAGCCCATCCACCACCAAGCTGATGATGTTTTTTCCTCGGGTTTCTCCTCTCTGACTTCGGGTTCTTCAATGCCCAAATCCCACCATTGGTCTTCCTTCTGATCTTCAATCATTGCCATCACTTGTGGGAGTCTCCAGATTTTGTAGCTTGGACTTGAGACGATTATTTTCTTTTTTGAGAGCCCGATGAGACAAAAATAAACCAACAAGGAGGATAGTAAATAGTAAAATATTAACTTGCAAAGTAAACATATATAGTGAAGCCAAGTCACCGTGTCTCTCTGCGGTGGCCTCTCCTGTGAAGTTGAAGGCCCAGATATTCATGTACCCAATAAAAGCAAGAATTGCGAGTGCTATCATGCCTTTGAGATAACCAAAAATACCCATATTTACACCCTTTTAAAATATTTACAATGGTATATTGCCATGCTTCTTTGGAGGGACCCACTCCCTCTTGCTGAGAAGAGGCTTCAATGCCCTCACGAGGTGCTTTCTTGTCTCCGCAGGTTCAATCACGTCATCCAGCCATCCGTGCTTAGCGGCGACGTACGGGTCACCAAATTTTGTCTTATACTCCCTGATTAGCTCGTTCCTGACCACATCTGAGTCACTCGATTCGGAGAGTTCCTTCCTGTGGATGATATTCACGGCCCCCTCGGCGCCCATGACAGCCAACTCCCCCCCTGGCCATGCGATGTTGTAGTCTGAGCCGAGATGCTTGCAACTCATCGCCAGATAAGCCCCCCCGTAGGCCTTCCTAGTCACCACCGCCATCTTTGGAATTGTCGCCTCCGCGTAGGAGTAGAGGAGTTTGGCACCGTGCCTGATAATTCCACCCCACTCCTGTACGGTCCCTGGTAGGAAACCGGGGACGTCAACGAATGTGACAATCGGGATGTTGTAGCAGTCACACGTTCTGATGAATCTTGCCGCCTTCACCGAAGCGTCGATATCCAAGCATCCTGCCAATACGCTTGGCTGGTTCCCTACGATACCGATAGAGTGTCCGTCGAGACGAGCAAAGCCAATTACAACATTCTCTGCATAGTACTCGGATAGCTCGACGAACCTCCCCTCGTCGACCACCTCGTTGATTACTTCCCTCATGTCATATGGGCGGTTAGGATCTGTGGGAACAAGCTCCTCCATGCCAACGCAGTCCCTGTCCCATGGATCAGATCCCCTAGTGACGAGTGGCTCGGCTAAAGTATGGTCTGGAAGGAATGACAGTATCTCAGCGGTGATGTCGAAAGCGTCCTGCTCGTCGACTGCGATCATGCATGCGACACCGCTCCTGCTGGCATGCTGCTCGGCCCCTCCAAGAGCATCCTCATCCACGGTGCCATCGATAATCTCTGGAATCATGTACGGGCTCCTCATGAACATCCTACCATGCTCAGATCCCAGAATTACGAAGTCGGAAAGTCCTGCTGCTAGAGCGCTGACTCCAGACACTGTCCCCAGAACTAAGGAGAACATCGGGATTCGGCCCGAGCATGCTACTAAGATATCCAAGAGCTCCCCTGTCGCGCCGAGAGATGTCACACCCTCCTCTACCCTCTGTCCATCCCCGTCCCAAATGCCAATTAGCGGAAGTTGGGACTTCTCTGCGAATTCAGCGACCTTTGCGACCTTTTTGGCGTGCATCTCCCCCATGGTCCCCGAGAACACGGCGTAGTCCTGTGCGAAGCACACGACTCTCCTGCCATCGATCATCCCATGGCCAGCCACGACTCCATCCCCCAGAGGGCGATGAAGGTGCATGTTGTGATCCCCAGCCCTGTGCTGGACGAACGAGTCGACCTCGACAAATGATCCCTTATCCAGAAGCTGGGAGATTCTCTCCCTTGCAGTCTTCTTGCCCTCTGCCCTTAGTTCCCTGAGGCTAGAGGAGTCCCCAGGAGAGTGTGCCAGTTGCCTCATCGCATCCAAGTCATCGCTCCGCGAGGCCTCCGGCATGACATGGCCTTGTAGGAGACGGTACATCAGCAAGACGGCTAGGAGACGAATCCGTCCCAGGCCCTCATGTACTCGATAAACGTCTGACTGAGGCCCTGTTTTTCGAGGTGCTTGCTTGAGAACGGGGGCTTCAAGGGATCGTACATTCCATCTGACATGTGAGACGCCCAGTCTGCGTGCCCGATAGCGGCCCTGGCTACGGCTACCATGTCAGCGCCGTGGCCCATAACCGATCTCGCTTGAGCGGTAGACCAGATTCCCCCGGCAGAGATGATGGGAACCGCATTATCGAGCGTCTCGGAGAACCACTGAGTGAGCGTCCTCTCATCATCCGGGAACTCTGATGACCCCCATGAGCAGTCCCAACAGGAAATATGCAAGAAGTCCACGCCCGCCTCAACAAGCATTTTCCCCAAGACCAAGCTATCATGTAGCCGGACACCGACCTTCCTGTGCTCAGGAGATATCCTGACTCCTATGATGAAGTCCTCAGGGACCTTCTCCCTGACGTCGTCGATAATTCGCATCAGAAAACGAGACCTGTCAAGAATCCCGCCCCCCCACTCATCTGTCCTCCTGTTTGTTTTCTCCCCAAGGAACTGGCAGATCAGGTATCCATGGGCCCCATGTAGCTCTATTCCATCGAACCCTGCCTTGGCGCATCTTGAAGCGGCATCGCCAAATGAGGATATTATATCCTCGATTTCAGCGGAGGAGAGTTCCCTGGATGTTTCCCCCGAGTCTTTGGAAATGGGGTTCTCGCTTGCTGAGACTGGTCTCTCCCCCGTTATTGCCTCGGGTGCGAACATCCCGCCGTGGAATATCTGTGCGAGGCTCAATGCCCCCCTGTCCCTGATGCCATCGGCCAGCCTAGTTAGCCCCGGAATGTGATGGTCCCCCCATACGCCCATCTCGCCAGTCCAGCCCTGCCCCCCGGGAGTAACGTGCGTTGCTGCAGTGGTGACTATGCCGAACCCACCCTCAGCCCTCATCAACAACCAGTTTATCTCATCCTCCGAAAGTGTTCCGTCATCGGCGCTCTGCTTGTTCGTCATGGCCGCAAGAACAGTGCGGTTCCTAGAGGTGTGGCCGGTCCTCTCGAAGGTGAATCCCTCTTCGGGGCTCAGCATAATTACCGGACGAGGTGCTTGGCTTTGAATCTCAGTATCTAACGACAGGGGGATTCTCCCCCAGGAGGTCACTGCTCCATCCATCTGAAACTGATTCCCTAGACTTTTCTCGCGATAGTAGGAAGTGTAGCTTGACCAGCGCTGACCCCGGAGGGCATAGTGAGCCATTGCCTATCATCCCCATCGATTGTTGCACCCTTCCCTTGCTGTACACGTCCAGATGTACCGGGCCATGAACGGCCTGCGCGACGACCACTACAATACCCCCTTCCTCACAATAGTCCTCCATCAGGACCCTGAGCTTGGTATTCTCAGGAGAGTCCTCCTGTGGGTCGGAAATCGGCAGATGCCCCAGTCCAGTACCATGAAAGAGAAGGGCATCGTACCCAAGCTCTATCGCTGAGTTGACCAAATCGGAGTGGAGGTGCCCATCAGAAACGAACTGAGCTATCCTGACCGAGTCGTCAAACATTACGGGAGATATCGCCTCCACCCTAGCATCCTGTGGATCAGCCTCCTCCAACTCTATGCTAGGACCTTCGTGGCCCAAAATGACATGGGCGATAGGGTCCTGGTTGATCGGTTTGAACGCATCCCTCCTCGATGAGTGGTACTTTCTGCAAGCACACCCGGGGAGGACTACGCACCTGCCATCGGAAGAGGACGCGTGCGCGACTACAACAGAAGAGTCCCTGTACCCCGTTGGCACAGGGCCGTGGGCTGCCCAGAAGACAGCCGAGATTAGGTTCTCCGGAGCGTCGGAAGAACCCCTGTCTGGGGATCTTTGGGAACCGGTAAGAACTATCCTTCCTGGTGGCCTCCCCCCTGAACCCGACCACCCGTATGCCATTGCCGCTGCAGATAGGTGCAGAGTGTCGGTCCCATGAGTTATCACCACTCCGACGGCCCCTTCCGCAAATGCCTCCTCCGTGGCCTTTAGCATGCGGTTCCAGTGACGGGGCCTTATGTCATCGGACCACATATTGCCAAGCTTGACCGCCCTAATCCTAGCTATTGACCTAAGCTCGGGAACTGCTTGAAGTAGCTCGCTGGGCTCGAATCTGGCTGTCACAGCCCCCGTGGAGTAGTCTACCTTGCTGGCAATAGTACCACCTGTGTGGATCAGGTGAACCAGAGGAAGTGACTCGTCCTGAGCTATCTGCTCTGACTCCTCCTCCTTGATTTCTGGAATCTCCCCCATGACTTGGAATTCCTCCACGTAGGAAGAGGGGAATGAGAGATTGTAGCCGTTGACGAGTTTGATGGTGACGAGGTCTTGGCCCGCTGAAGGAATTGCGACCCCAATGTGCTCGTCCAAGCCCGCCCATGTCCTGACCACCAGCTTGACCGGGGTACCCGGTTCCGGCCATCCCTCCATGTGCCTCAGGGAGCAGGGAAGGCACATCAATAGAACGGATAGAGTGAGCACCTCGGCGCACGATTTAATTGCTAAGCCAACAAACCCCGGTCATGAGGACACGATCGTTTGCGATGGTCTTGCTCTTTTTCTCCAGCGCAATGAGTGGTTGCATATCAGAGGAAGATGATGGGAGGCGATTTATTGACGATGAGTCTGACCTGATCGACTACGAGGATGCTGGGATATGTGGTGACCTAGACGGCGATGGGGAATTGGACTGCCCTCTCAGTGGCTACATCCCGGACACCATGCCATGGTGGTGCAACTCCACTGGAATCGGTGGGCATCATGTTGACCCGGCTTACGAGCAGATGACGAAGGGGGAGCTCTCCGGGGATGATTGTGCAACTCTCACCGCAGAGTTCCAAGCGGCATTGGAATGGTCATCGCAATGGGGGACTCTGGGGGAGGCCGAAGCCGCTGGCTATCACATGATGGTGGGGTATACAGAAGGAATGGGCACTCATCACGCAATGCTAGGCGATTTCGAGATGGACAGCGAATACTTCAATCCGGCCGAGCCGGAATTCCCGGGAACTGACATCGACAGCGTTTTCGACCACTCCAAGCCGGAGTTCCTGATGTTCGCAGGAGAGGATGATGACTCCGAGCTGGTTGGCTTCGCATGGCTGGTGAAGGCGCCGGCTGACGAACCTCCAGAGGGGTTCACTGGCGATAACGACTGGTGGCACAGGCACGAGTCACTCTGTTTCCGAATGGAGGAGATGCTGGTTCAAGGAGAGGATCTCACTGAGTCTCAGTGCTCCGAAAGGAATGGTGAGAATGTCATCTTGGACGAGTACTGGATGGCGCACGCCTGGATCGTGAGGCCGTGGCTCACCAATGGGGACGTATTCACGAATCATCACCCATGCCTGAAGGAGGACGGGGCGGTCTACGATGTTGAGGACGAGTGCTGGGAAGACACCTCGGGTCATGTCGGGCACCAGATCGAGTAGTGTCGTCAGCATCATGTGCCGCCAACATATCGAGAACCCGTGCTGGAAGAAATTCTGCCAGCGGCAATCGCCGCGGGACTGGTCGCAATCGTCGTCACGGTCCTAATTGAGAGGTTTGGGGGTGTTGTGGGAGGGGCGTTGGGCACTGTTCCAACCACGATCGTACCTGCAGTGGCTGGAATGGCAGTGGCCCAGGGGGAGCGAGAGCTCCTGGATAGCCTATCTGTGGTGCCTGCAGGGATGCTGATCAACGCCATCTTCCTTTCAGTGTGGATATATCTGCCACGGGTCACTGCCTCAATGGGAAGCGAGAGGTCCCTGGCTGTCACGACCGCCACGGCGCTTCTGGCTTGGGCATTGTTCGGCATGGTTACGATTCTCTGCATCGGCGAATTATCAGAGTCTGGGACTAGACCGAGGACGATTGGCATGATCGGCATTGCACTGACGGCTGTCTTCGGCATTGCACTGGGATGGAAGCCCGACGAATCCCCCAAGGGGAGTCGAGAAGTAAGCAAGCCGGTACTCCTCGCTAGGGGTCTGATGGCGGCGACTGCAATAGGGGCCTCCGTTTGGGTGGCTGGGCTGGGCTACCCCCTTCTGGCTGGCTTGGCATCGGTATTCCCAGCGATATTTCTGACCTCTATGGTCTCGCTTTGGATCTCTCAGGGGCCGTCCGTTCCCAGGGGGGCAGCGGCCCCAATGCTTCTGGGAGGAGGCTCCGTGGGCATCTACTCCCTAGTCGCAATGTACTCTCTAGAAGCCCACGGAATGGCCCTCGGATCGATCATGGCATGGGTGATAGCGGTGGCGTTCTGGTCGATGCCCTCCTACATTTACCTGAGGTGGAGAACCGGCGAAGCGGCCTCGGGAAGAGTTGCCAGCTGACACTAGTCTGCAACATCTATACACCTGATTCCGCTCCGTCGTACATGAGAATAGAGGCCGGTGACAAAGCTCCAGATCTAGTATTGCCCTCAATTGACGGAACGGACTTCGAGATGTCTGCGATGAAAGGGAAGAGGGTGATATTCACTTTCTTCAGATTCTCAACATGCCCGTTCTGCAACATCAGGATTGATGATATCCTGAAGAGATGGGGAGAATTCCATGAGGACACTGTGATGGTCGGAGTATTCGATGCGAAAATAGACGAGTTAACAAGGAGGATGGGGAAGAGGGGTATACCGTTCACCATAGTGGCTGACGAGACCTATCAGACATACCTTGACAACGGAGTCGAGAAGTCCCTCGGAAGATTCATGCTAGGTGCCATGAAGTCCCCTCTCACCATGCTGAAGGCGACCCTCAAGGGATACGTCCCGATGACCCTCTCCCTCTCGAAGATGTCCACTCTGCCGGTTGACATGCTGATAGACGAGGACGGAACCGTGGCCGAGGCGCACTACTGCAAGGACACGGTAGACCATCTGCCGATAGACCGTCTGATCGCATTCTCGAAGGGGAGTTAATCAGGCGACGGGCTTTCTACCGAATAAAGCGAGGGTGCCGACGAAGCCATTCTTGAGTCCGACTCTGCTGGTCTCGACGTCAATGAACCCAGCGTCGGTCATGCCCTGCCTCCACTCCTCCTGACTCAGAGTGGTCATGTGCACGTTGAGCCCCAGGGGCCAATCCAAGCTGTCCTCGTTCTCGAGGTAGTGATCGACACCGGCGACCAGAATGCCCCCCGGCTCCATCCAGTTCTCTTGGATCTCGGCAAGCATTGCTATAGGGTCCGTAAGGTAGTAGAGGAACTCCATGGAGTGAACGAGATCGAACCTTCGCGAAGGCGCCCACCCTGGAAGCCTAGCATGGTGGAACTCTCCATCGCCTCTCTCTCTAGCCTTCCTGATCATCTCTTCGGAGCCATCCACCCCAACGGCGATCTCGCAGTCCTCGTTCTGTTCTAGCTCCCTGCAGACCCACCCGTTCCCGCAACCCACATCGATGGCTGAGAAGGGCCCCTCCATCCGTGAAAGGGCCATCGAGAGCATCTCACCCACGGATGCAGCGTGGCCGCTCTCCATCCCCAGGTCCCTGTCACGGAGGGCCCAGTCCGAGAACAGCTCGGTGGCGTCCCTCTCAGTCATGCGGTCTCCTCCCGGGTTTGGCCAATCAAGGTGACGGATGCGCCGACCGGTTCAAGGGTGACTGACCTTCCGGGACACCAGATGTGGTCGGCGGGCATCGAGGGCTTCGCCCTGAGCATGGGACTAATACTGGCAATAGGCCCACAAAACATATTCGTCCTTAGGCAGGGCTTGCTCCGGTCACACGTCTTCGCCGTGTGCCTAGTTTGCTCTCTGGCTGATGCGCTCCTCATCGCCGTGGGAGTCCTAGGGCTGGGCGCTTACCTGTCAGGGGTCGAGGGAGCGGAGTTCTGGATATCGATAGTCGCGGCGCTCTTCATCGCCGGGTATGGCATGATGAGGGTCAGGTCATCCATGGATCCTATCGGGATGAGCATCGGCAAAGGAGGAGGGGGGGCGCTGGTGCCCACGCTGGGCACGGCAATGGCTTTCACGTTCCTCAACCCGCACGTGTACCTCGACACCGTCATGCTCATCGGAAGCGCGTCCAGCAGGTACGCCTCCGAAGAGAGGGGCTACTTCGCGGTCGGTGCGATGCTGGCCTCGTTTCTGTTCTTCTTCGCCCTGGGGTACGGGGCCAGTCGCCTCTCTACGATGCTCGAGAGCCCCGAGGCATGGAGGGTGATAGACAGGGGGATAGCTGGGGTCATGTTCGTCATCGCAGGCGCCATAGCCTACTCAGTCCTCTGAGCCTCCCACGCCTCTGGAGGATCGCAGGAGGCACCCTGTAGGTGTAGTCAGTTTCAGGGCCGATGAGCCTTATCGACTCCCTCCTTTCATCGAAGATAACCCTCTCGAACCTCGAGTCTATGCCATGCAGGGGCATGTTCGCGAGCATGGAGCCGTCCCGGGAGATGGATAACCCGGTCGCGACGTCGGAGGGTAGGGAGGTGAACTCCAGCCTCGAATCATCGGACTTGACATCACCGAGGCCCTCGAACATGTCAGTGAACGCGCTACTGAGGCCCTCCCAGTCGCCTAGCCCGTACTCCATACCAATTCCCGGAAGACCCAACCTGATTTCTCGATTGCGGGAAACCGTTTATTTGCGATGTGCACACTGAGGGTTTCCATGAAGAAAAGGGTGGGTGCCTCCCTATTCTCGTTGATGCTGCTTGTTTTATCGTTCAGCGGATGCATTTCCGAAGGTGGAGATTCGGCCGATATCACGGACGAGGATATGCCGATAGTGGAGGACTTCCAAGGGCTTGACTACGTCGAGTGCATGACCCACGAGGACCTGGAGAGGTGCTGGAACGTGTTCGTGCCTGATACGGTTGACCTGTCCGAGGACGTGCCACTCGTGATCGACCTGCACGGCAACACCCTGACCATGCAGATGCAACGAGACCTATCCCAGTTCGACGACATCGCGGAGGAGAACGGGGCGATAGCCGTCTGGCCGCAGGGCTATGACAACTCGTGGAACTCCGGCTACTGCTGCAGCACGGCCGGTGAGATGGGGCTTAACGACACTGGGCTGATACTGGAGATCGTCGACAGGGTGGTGACGAACCACTCGATCGACGAGAGCAGAATCTACCTCACCGGCTGGTCTAACGGGTGCTCACTCAGCCAGAAACTCGCCAACGACCACAGCGACGTCTTCGCCGCAGTGGCGTGCATGTCCTACTACCTGCTGGAGGACCCCAGCCCTGACTACTCCCCCATACCGATAATGGAGATCCACGGGCTGGAGGATCAGATCATCCTCTACTCCAACGACGCGATACACCTTCCCAACATGGATGCGCAGAAGCACGGCGCGATTCAGAACCTCCAGCAGTGGGGTAACATGAACGGGTGCGGGGACAAGACTCCCGACTCCAACTCACCCTCCGTGTTCTACTCCGTCCAGTCTTACACGGACTGCGAGAACGGCACCGAGGTGTCGCTGGTTACGCTTTACGCGGCTGACCACAACCCGTACGAAGAGGGGCACGACGTATTCCCCGGAAATGGCGGTACCGTTGACACTAACGGCATCGCTTGGGAGTTCCTCTCAAGGTTCTCCAAGGAAGTCGATCTTAATGGCACTAGCTCGAGCACGACAGCATAGAGCACCCGACCCTGTGCCTGGCCCACTCTGGCCTCTTCTGGAACCACTCTCCCTCGGACTCGGGTTGCTCCTCGTACGGCGACTTGAGGAGTTCGTAGAGCTCGTTGGCAACGGAGTAGTCGTCCTTCTCCGCGGCGTCTATGGCGAGCTGGGCCATCCAGTTCCTGAGGACGTACTTGGGGTTGGCCAGCCTCATTCTTACCTGGTCGGGATTTCCCCCCGCCCTTGACCACCACCTGCCCAGCCAGTCATTGAACTCGTCAACGGGGATGCTGTCAGGGTCGTAGAACGCGTGTTCCAGGTGGCTGACCTCTGGCTCGCTGATGGATGAGAGCAGCCTGAAGAATATCGTCATATCCGTCTCGACGCTTTGGAGCATCGTGGTCAGATCGGTGACAAGCTCCTCGTCGCCGGGCACCAGCTCCGCGATACCGAGCTTCTCCGCCCACATCGAGTCGTTGTGTCTCTGGAACGACGAGTCGTAGAACTCCAGTGCATCGTAGAGCATCTCTGGGTCACTCATCAGGGGGCTAATCGCCTCCAGCAGGCGGGCGTAGTTCCACTTCCCTATTCGTGCCTGGTGGCCGAACCTGTATCTCTTCGTCCTCGCATCCGTGGTGTTCGGCGTCCAATCGGGGTCATAGTCCTCGAGCCAGCCGTACGGGCCGTAATCTATGGTGAGTCCGTGAATGGACATGTTGTCGGTGTTCATGACACCGTGAACGAACCCCACCCTCATCCAATGGGATATCATCTGAGCCGTCTCGTCTGCGATCTGCTTCAGCCACTCGATCAGTCCCTCGTCGCTATCGGTGCTGTGACTCGGGAAATGGTGTTCTACGGTGAAATCCACCAGCTTCCTGAGAGTATCGAAGTCCCCTGTGTTGGCATGTATCTGGAAGCTCCCGAATCGCAGGAAGCTAGGGGCTACCCTGCAGACTATGGCCCCTGACTCAGGTGCTGGTCTGCCGTCGTACAGAATGTCCCTGATGACGTCCTCGCCGGTTGAGACCATCGACAGTGCCCTGGTCGTAGGGACGCCTAGGTGGAACATCGCCTCGCTGCATAGGAACTCCCGAATCGATGAGCGCAATACCGCCTTCCCATCTGCGAATCGGGAGTACGGGGTGACGCCGGAGCCCTTCAGCTGCAATTCCAAAACCCCCGTTCCTGTATCCACCTCGCCCAGTGTGATCGCCCTGCCATCTCCAAGCTGTCCTGCCCAGTTTCCGAATTGGTGCCCCCCGTACCTCTGGGCGTAGGGATCCATGCCCTCGATGATTTCACGGCCACCGAGAATCTCATCGTCCCCGAATTCAGTGCCTAGTTCTTCAGCCATCTCTGCTGACCACAGCCTGAGTATTGGCTGTGGCGTGGGAGTCGGCTTAACTCTCGACCAGCAAGCACCGGGAACCTGTCGGGGAGTCCCACCGATCTCCTCATCACCAGGAGTCTGGTCAGTAAATCGATTGATCCAGTTAAGCGAGCTCAACGTCATGTTACCTTCTACGAAAAAATGCCCTATTCAATGATTGTTTCCTATTTGTCAATAGGAATACGGCATGTGTTTGTGGTGCCGGGAGCGGGACTTGAACCCGCGACCTTCGGATGTCTCAGACAATCTTCAGTTAGGCTGTTGCGCTCATCGACTAGCTCCAGAGGGGC
>Ga0207985_1000011_pt1 | contig 64626 bp, 44 predicted proteins | sample ETNtaG_3_FD_185761 | JGI IMG/M metagenome (GOLD analysis project Ga0207985, IMG submission 185761) | Marine microbial and viral communities from oxygen minimum zone, Eastern Pacific Ocean - ETNP201302SV84 (SPAdes) (version 2) | ecosystem: Environmental > Aquatic > Marine > Unclassified ...
TGTTACTGGGCCATCTAGAACGATTAGCTCGGTGTTGTTAAATCTCTCTATGCTTTGAATTTCTGTTTCTGTTGTTGTTCCCATGCAAATCACAGTATCAGGTACGGGTAGCTCGTTGTAATCCCAAGACCTGGCAGACGAGGGAGAGGAGATGAGTAAGACATCATTTCTTTCCATCCCGTCAAACTCCACAACCTTTCTGGAATTTTGATATCCAATCCATGAATTAACCGTAAACCCTGACTTTCTGAGATTACTTACCATATTGTCAGTACCAACGTTGGATCTCGGTATGAGAAGGGGAACACACTTAGAGATATTTTTCTTGATGTATTTTTCAAGCTCTTTGGAGTTCTTGGCGTTGGCGCATATTGAGGCAGGGTTTCCGTGTTGGAAACATGATCGCGCAGTCCCTGCCCCTATAGCAAGCCACTGGATTCTACCAAGATCAGGAATTACCTCTATCATCTTCGAAGCACACTTTGAGGCAAATGGAGATGTAAGCACTAATATGGGCCATTTATTCCTAGGAATAGAAAAATTAAGACGAAATTCCGGCCAATTATCTTTAATTTCCGTCAATTCAATGACCGGCGTGTTTAGAACCTCAATGCCGATATCTCCTAGTTTCGCCCTCATTCTATCAGAATTCAACGTTGAGATTATTCTCGAAGAGCCTCGAAAAACCATATCACGTTTAGTGTCCGAGTCGGTTTCTGATCTCGGAAGAGGCCCATTTTTATCAATTGCCAGAAGCTCGAAATTACCCCCAGATGAATATCGATCTCTCCAATCTTCAGGGGCAATGTATCCATGTGACTCACCATCCACACACTCTACTCCCACTGGAGTTCTGCAACCTCCTCCCAGATATTTCAGAACCCTGCGTTCTTCACCTACTGAAACTTCGGTATAGTGATGATTTAGTATTTCTCTGACCCAGCCAAACTCTGCCAATTTTTCTGTCAAACAATGTACAACTATCGCTCCCTGTCCTGGCGCAGTAGGCCAATCTACTGGATTTATTCTCATCGCATGTATGTCAAGGCTACCCTCTGGCAGTGCATCTAGTTGAGCAAGTCGCTGAACCCCAGCTTCAGCTAGGATGATACCCTCAACTCTCCCTTGGAGAAGCCTCTCAATTCTTGTCTCAACTCTTCCCCTTATCGCCAATGGAATAACATCATCCCTCTTGGACAAGAAGAATGACTGCCTCCTAACAGATGACGTACCTATCCTTCCACCTTTAGGAAATGTATCTAGGACCATATCCAAGTCACTGAACTCAGATGAATTGATAACTTCACCCAATCTCTTAGTTCCTTTTGCCTCGTATGAAAGCAGGATGATATCAGAGGTAACCCCTCTCTCTAGATATGCCAAAGTCGATATCCTATTATCGTAATCGACCGGGACATCCTTGCTAGAATGCACAGTAATATCTATCTCATCAAGAAATAATCTTTCATCGACCGATTTGACAAATTGCCCAACGTTCGTCGAAAGATTACCTCCCAAGGACAGATCGCCAGTTGATTTGATTCCGATTATGTCTACCTCAGCCTCATTATCCCGTAATTTTCCGGCAGCTAGCTTCGATTGCCACATCGCTAACTTGGAGGTCCTACTTCCAAGCCTTATTTTCTTCAAGCCCTAGCCCCCATGAGAGTGTCTAAGTTACTCATACGGACCATTTCTCTCATGACATCAAATGAAATTTCTGACAGGAGATTAGAATTGATATCCCTATCTGTGTTCATGACCATATTTTGCAGATCATTTTCATTAAAAATACTATCCTGATTACATATCCATGTTGCTATCTCTCTCGAGAAAGCCTTCATCTGAGATGCCTCTGAGGTTTTACATTCCAGAGCCCCCCAGTTTTGAGATTTGGATTCAAGAGTCGAGTAGACATGCGCCCTAAATCTTGATTGAGTTCTTCCATTCAAAGCCTTCATGAACCTCTCTTCTATTTCAGCTATGATAAGATTGCCGGAGTCAATGGTCTTCTCGTATTCCCACTCCTTCCCAAGCTTGTGAGCTGACCTTATCCAATACTCCATGTCCATCAATCCCTGGTCGGTCCTAAGACCACTCTTATCAATGGAAGGTGGCCATGAAAAATCCATGACCTTCGTTGTATCGGGCACAGGTAGAGGATTATCGCGATTGAATGTGGGAAAAGTGTTTCTGATTGTCGATATTACGATTGAGGGGTTCTCTTCCCCCTTCCATTCCTCAAAGCTCTTGAAGTTGATCAAGTCAGATAATTCAGGGGTTCTTTTCGAAGACTCTTCTTTTGACCGTGTCACGACATGAATATTTTTCTGACCCAACCCAATTAGAATTTCTACAGCCTTCCTGCCCATCGAGCCGTAGCCGATTACGGTGATCGAGCCTTGGTTATCTTCGCTTATTGCCTGCCGTATAGCATTGGTACCAAGACTCAGCATTGATTCCGGGGTCTTGGTAAAACCAAGCTCCTTCCTCAAGCCTCTGTTGGCCGCTACGGCATGGTCTAGGAACGTTGCGTTGTGCGTACTCAAAAGCTTTGATTCCTTATGCCATGCTATGGCGTCTCTGAATTGGCCCATGACCTGAAGCTCTCCGATTATGAAGGAATCTAATCCAGAGCAAATCTTGACCAGGTGCCTCCAGGCTTCCATCCCTTTGAAGGTATCAAACGGGGCATAATCCAATCCTGAATTGCTTAGGACACTATTTTTGAGATGACTCACAGAGCAATCAAACCCCACGAACAGGACCCTGTTGCATGTTGAGAACTCAAAAACATCACATCCGGCAGCTTCGGATAATCGCATGACATGGCTTTTTCTCTCTGGCTCGTTCATACCTTCACTCGTTAACTCTTTGACGAACTCAAGATTATCTTTTGATAATCGCATTCCTATCATTGATACACTTTCAATTCTCTTTGCTACATGCTCATTTCCTTCATTGGGAACACTATCCTTCAGAAGTCGACTGAAGTCAAAAGTTACACTCATAGCAATCACCGGGGCTACACTCCCAGATTGCTGTCCAACCCACCCCTTATGAATAATCTTCAACGTAAATCTGTGACAAAGATTTCATTTCCATAATCCGGAACTTGTTATAGTGATGCGGCCTTGATGCAAATTCGCACTCCCTTTATGTGTGGGTCAGCTTAATTCTGAGCATGGAGCAAAGTTTGGACCTACAGATTGCGGCCCTGATTTTTCTTGGCGGCACGAAGAACCTCGTCTCCGAAAAGGAGCATGGAGACGTTGAAAGAATGAGTGAAGACGAGGGTATTGAATGCGATCCGTCAATCCCACACACGATACTCAATACAACTACCACCCGTTTCTTCCCATTCCGCACACCTCTAGATTTTTCCTAGCCAGTTAGACAGTAGTTTATGAACCGATTTTGGTATCAACAGCCACGAAGACAACAGAGTCATGTCGACGCTCTTGTTCTTCTATGATGGCATTTTCAAAAAAAATCCGATGAGCAGTGTGATATCATGAATCCAAATTTTATACCACCCAAGAGGAAGACAAAGGTTGTCTTTGTGCAACTGGGATCCCCTGAGAGCCCGACACCAAAAGCTCTCAGAAAGTACCTCAGAGAATTCTTGGGCGATCCGAGGCTAATAGATCTCAATCCATTGCTGTGGAAATTTATATTGAATTTTTTCGTCTTGCCATTCCGACCAAAAAAATCTGCTAAACTGTACGAGAGAATTTGGGATGGAGAGAGTTTCCCACTCATCACCAACACTGAAGAGTTTACGAACAAGGTAAGAGAGAACCTGAAAGAGATGGATCCAGAAGGATATGTAGAGGTCAATCATGCCTTCCTGCTTTCCCCTCCATACGTTAACGAAGTCTACGATAGTTGGGAAGAAGACCTCAGAAATGGAAGGGGCGCAACTAAGCTAATGGTAATACCAATGTTTCCTCAATATTCTGAAAGCACAGTAGCATCGGGAATTGATGCACTCGCCAGGGAATTGTCAAAGAGAGTTAAGATCCCTACATTTGAAGTTATAACAAACTTCCACCGCACACATGCTTTCGTAGACAACTCCGTCAAGATGATTGACACGAAACTGGAAGAACTTAAGTCGAAAGGGATTGAAGCCGACAAGCTACTCCTGACATTCCATGGCATGCAAAAGAGGCGTGTCGTGGAAAAGGGTGATGATTACTATCGCCACTGCTTCGAGACATTCAGACTGATAGTCGACAGACTTCAAAATATTGACCCTGACAAAGCAATAATGACTTTCCAAAGCAAATTCGGCTCTGAGGAGTGGATAACTCCCTACACAGAGGACACAGTAGAAGAACTAATTTCAGATGGCGACAAGGAGATAGTAGTCTACTCGCCTAGCTTCGTAGTTGATTGTTTAGAGACAACAGATGAACTCGGTTATGAGCTAGCAAAGGATGCAAAGGAATGGGGAGGTAATATCCACACTGTTGATTGCCTCAATGTAGAGAACGATTGGTGCAGGGACTTCGCCAAATACACGTTCACTCAAGCAGAAGGATCTGCTCAGGAAAAAGAAAATATGGAGTATCAACTAGTATCATCGGATTACGAAAGCATGCCCCCCCTAGTTATGGAGGAGCCAAGATTCTCAGCATCAAAAGAGGTTCTCCACCACACACTGGAAAACGATTAATTTCAGCCAAACGTCCAATCAATGTACCATTCTCTTGATATGTGGTATCATATTGGGGTTACTATGGCCTCTAACAAATATACTTCCATTTTCATCCTGTCCATGATGTTGAGTGCAGGTTGTCTTTCCGCAATAGATGATATAGCTGAAATTGAGGAAGAGGTAATCGGCTCGGTACTAGATTGGCTAGATAGTGAGTACCCCCATCTTGATCTCCCAGCTCGTGAGAGGACTTCTCCAGTACTCGAGACCTATGGCCAGTGCGAACCTCTTCTGGAAGATCTTAGGGATTCGATATACAACGAGATGCTAGTCTCTCTGGACCAGCAGTCATACTGGCATTGGGCTAGTCCCTTGTGGCGTAATGGATTTGTCTTCGCCGAGGATGATGTAGCGATGATGGATGGTGCTACTGAGGCCACATCAGCTGAATCTGTATCCAATTTAGGAGCGTCAACAGATAGTGATTCGGGACGCGAGGGGCAGTTTTCTGGAACCAACAACCAGGAGAATGGTGTTGATGAAGCCGATTTCCTCAAGACAGATGGATACCACATATACATGTTAAATGGAAACCTTCTGGTCATAATGGGTGTTCCCGAGTTTGGCGAACTCACACTGGAGTCCAATATCAGCATACAGGGCTCTCCGATACAGATGATGCTTGAGGGCGATAGACTGGTCATTGTATCTTCCATCTATCTATGGGACTTGCCACCCGGCGACCCACTAAGGGGCCTGATGTCCGAAGAGGTCACAGTAAGCTACCCTGGCGAGGAAGAGTACTCCTACACTTACACGCGCGTTCAAAATCTAGTAAAGTACACTGTAGTGGACATAACTGACAGAAACGCTCCAGAAGTAGAGAGTGAACTCTACATCGAAGGGAACTACCACACTGCCAGATTAGTGGATGGAACAATGCGATCTGTCACCCATCTATGGACCAACATCGACGGACTAAGGACATGGGTGTATCTTCCGGATACATATTGGATGACGGAAAATGAAGAGGATAAGATGAATATCTGGAACCAGAGTATGGAGGATACCATTGCCTCCAACCGGGCAATTATCGATAATCTGACCCTGGATGACTTCGCGCCTCATGTCTACGAGCTAGGTGAAGAGGGTCTCTTCCAGCATCCAATCACATCCAATGACTGCGGCGAATACTCGGCTAGTGCAGACAGTGCGGGCCGTGGATTCAGTACAATCATGACCATTGAGCTACTCGGAAAGGAGCCTCAGATGCAATTAGATCACATCACTTCAACATGGGCACACGTCTACGCCTCTCAGGATGTCATGGTGCTCGCAGAACCAGCCAATGACTGGTGGTGGTTCTGGAGAAACTTCGATTGGGACGACGCGACTAATATTCACGTTTTCGACATCAGTGACCCTTCTGAGACAACCTATCTCGCATCTGGAAGGGTTGATGGGACAGTCCAGGATCAGTTTTCCCTCTCGGAATTCAATGATGTAATCCGTGTAGCCACCACAGAGGATGCGTGGGGGCGCTGGTGGCTAGAAGGTACCGAAGAGTGGACTGGCCCGACCAATAATGTGTTCACTCTCGCAGTCGCACAATGCATGATTCCAGAGGGATGCGATGACTCAACTACTGAATTGGTTCAAATCGGCCACTTAGGAGATATTGCACCAGATGAGCGTATTTGGAGTGCTCGATTTGTTGGAAACAGAGCATATCTTGTCACATTCGAGATTATTGATCCTCTTTGGGTAATAGATCTGGCTGATCCATTCGAGCCAGCGATATTAGGAGAGCTCGAAGTCCCAGGAGTTTCTACCTACATACATCCTGTTGATTCAGAAACTCTCCTGACAATCGGAATTGGTCCCGGGCCAGATGGGCTCGGACTAGACTGGTCAATGACACAGGTTTCACTCTTCGATGTCAGTGACCCAACCAACCCCACATTAGCGGATTCACTGCAGTTGTCGCCCGCATTCGAGGACGATTATTGTGACGAATGGGGATGTGGATGGTCGTGGTCACACTCAGAGGCCACATATGAGCACAAGGCATTTACCTACTGGGCTCCAGAACGACTTCTCGCAGTCCCCCTGTCCACTTACAGGTACATCTACGAACAGATTGAGATTGATGACAGTATCTACACATACTCGGGATACGAGTTTGTCTCGACACTTGAACTGGTCAATGTTGATGCGGAGAATGGAACACTATCTACTCATGGATTGGTAAACCACTCCGAGTTCTACAATGATGACGGGCTATCTAGTTGGTGGAGTGGCTCGACCAGTATCCGCAGATCGATTTTCATGGGCGACTACATCTATGCCTTCTCTGCAGCAGGTGCCTCTGTTCACAGGACAGGTGACCTCACTTCTATGGTTGAACTTGAGATTCCTGGCTACGAAAATCCAGCCATTTACTACTATGAGACAGAGGGGGAATTGGAGTCAGAAGACTCAGTAAATCAAGTTGATAACGATGGAGAGTCTCAATCCTCATCGGGTGATAGCGAGAGTCATCCTTGTAACGAAACAGATGCCGAAAACTGCGATGATTAGTATAACTCCCTTAGGACTTATCTCTCAAACCTAAGAGCTCTCCCAACTGATCCGGGCTGGGCGATTGCCACCCCGCGTAGATCTCCTCCCGCTTTCCTCTTATGTACAACCTTCCCATCGACGATTGTGTAAATTGGCCAACCGGTAATCTCCCTTCCTGCATAAGGCGTCCATCCTACCCTCGTCCATGTGTCTGAATCAGAGATTATCCTCCGTGTATCAAGATCTACAAGAGTCAAATCACCATCAAAACCCTCTATAAGCGAGCCCTTGTTTTTTATTCCGTAAACTCTAGCCGGGCCTTCGCACATCCATTTGACCACATCAGAGACACTACATTGTTTGTCCATGGCATGGGTAAGCATCATGGGAAGGGAGGTCTCTACCCCGGGCATTCCCGCAGGAGCGTTCGGATAACCTACTGATTTGGATTCTAATGTGTGTGGTGCGTGATCAGTAACTACACAGTCGATCGTGCCATCCTTCAGCCTCCTCCAAAGAGAATCCTTGTCATCAGTATACCTAATTGGAGGATTCATCAAGGCACGAACTCCAAGCTCTTCCACATCATCTTGATCGAAAGTAAGATGTTGGGTACAGACCTCAGTGGTTATTAGGTCGCCTTTGTTCAATGCCAACCAATCTGCTTCAGCACCACTGGTCAGGTGAACTATGTGTAGCCTATGATCATGATCTTTAGCCAGCGCAGAAGCTCTTTTCGTGGCAATTAGTGCACACTCCACATCCCTACATTCGGCATGGGCAGCAATATCTTCTCTGTGTTTGAACAGTGGTATTCTGGATTGCAACCTATCTTCATCCTCAGCATGAGTGGCTATGACTCCTCCCGTGTTGGCAAAAATATCCTCTAAGTGCTTCTGTTCATGAACAAGCAAATCACCAGTACTACTACCCATGAAGACTTTGATACCACAAACACCGTCCATCCCCTCAACACTGCGCATCTCCTGAACATTGCTCGAAGTGGCCCCGATGAAAAAACCATGATTCGTAACAGTTTTTCTCGCCGCTAATTGGATCTTGAATTCCAGCTCTGCTCTACTAGTCGCATTAGGAATAGTATTGGGCATATCAAGAAACGATGTGATTCCCCCAGCAGCGGCGCCCCTGCTCCCACTTTCAAGGTCCTCCTTCTCAGGATTACCTGGATCTCGGAAGTGAACGTGTGGATCGATAGCCCCGGGGAGTAGATAAAGTCCAGTAGCATCAATAATTAGCTCTCCGGGATGATGATCTAGCCCACCATTTGGAGCTATAGTTTGGATAATACCAGATTTGACCCGGAGATCTCCCTCTACAATACCACTTGGAAGAACCATTGCCGCATTTTGGATTAGAACGTCCCCGCCCATGGTGCCACTGGTGCATGGCGTGTATTCTAGCACATCACCATTGCCGTAATATGCGGGTAAAGAATTGAGGTTGTGTTCATATATGGCAAATGCGCCGGGAACACAACGGGTTGGAGTAGTCAGGTTATCTCGTCGGGCTCATAACCCGGAGATCGGTGGTTCAAATCCACCACCCGTTACCAATAGTAAATCTAAACTGAAAGTGAAAAAACGTGTTACTGAATAGATTTTTTACAAAATAATCACTTTCAAAATACAGATGCACCCCATCGTTTGTTCATATACCTCCGTGTACCGGTGTTGCTCACACAAGGTGAGGATATGGACGAAAAGACAGCAAGTGAGAAACTCGAAGAAGAGGAAGTGGTGATTAATGTGGACGAGCCTCAGGCTACGATAGAGGACCTTCCGGGTGTAGGCCCAGCAACAGCTGAGAAGTTAAGGGACGCTGGATTTGACGATCTACTTGCTATAGCTGTGATGAGCCCATCTGAACTAGGTGAGCAAGCCGAACTTGGAGAAGCAGTATCTGCGAAGATAATAGCCGGAGCGAAGAAATTAGCAAACATTGGAGGATTCATCAGCGGTGTAGCCCTCCTAGACAAGCGTAGTAAAGTCATGAAACTAACATCCTCGACAAGTGCACTGGATGAGCTACTCGGAGGCGGTTTCGAAACCCAATCGATAGTCGAAGTTTACGGGGAGTTCGGAAGTGGAAAAACTCAGGTCGGCCATCAATTAGCCGTAAATTGTATACTTCCTGTTGAGCAAGGCGGGTATGGGGGCGAGGTTTTCTACATCGATACTGAAGACACATTCAGGCCAGAAAGAATTACCCAAATGGCCGAGGGGATGGGTTTGGACCCATCCGAAGTCTTAGAGAGGATACATGTCGCTAGGGCTTACAACTCAGCACACCAAATGTTGTTGGTCGATGAAATACAGAGGATGGGGAGAAGCATTGACGTTAGACTGATCATCGTCGACTCACTCACAAGCCATTTCAGAGCTGAATTCCTTGGACGAGGGATGCTCGCAGCCAGGCAACAGAAGCTCAACAGACATCTCAAAGATCTGAAAAAGCTGGCCGATGTAAATAATGCACTTGTTTTGGTGACAAATCAAGTTCACTCCAAACCCGATGCGATGTGGGGGGACCCAACAAAGCCGATTGGTGGACACATCGTCGGGCACGCAAGCACATTCCGCCTGTACCTTAGGAAATCCAAGGGGGGCCGTAGAATTGCTCGCCTAGTGGACAGTCCTAACCTACCTGATGGGGAGGCGGTCTTCAACGTGACAAGCGAGGGTCTGCGGGATTGATCACCCGCAGACCCCGTGTCCGACTCAATTGAGTTCGGCCATCGCCATTCTGACTTCACCAATTAGTGAGCCTAGATGCTCCTCTCCAAATCCAAGCTGTATATCAGCAGCGGAGAACAGTTCTGGGAGGGTCTTTGTGTTGCCCAAGGCCATCGCATTGGAGTAATCAGAAAGGGCCTTATCCGAATCCTTCCTTTGTGTTCTCCATAATTGCAGGGCACCCAATTGTGCTATTCCGTATTCAACATAGTAAAATGGAACACCAAATAGATGGCCTTGCTGTTGCCAAGACGTATCCCTATGCCCCTGATAGTCACCCCATTCCATATTGGACCCGAACCTGTCCCTTATCGAGTTCCAAACGGTTTTCCTTTGTTCCCTGGTGTGCTCAGGATTTGAGTATATCCAATGTTGGAAAGAATCTATTGTCGCAATCCATGGCAGGAGGAAGATAATACCTTCAAGATGTCCCATTCTGGCCCTATCTGCCTCCTCATCGTTATAGAATTCCCCCCATTCGTTCTGAGTCATCAATTCCATGGACATTGAGGCTACTTCGGCGAATTCTATTGGATAACTTCTCTCTCCAATCAACTCCAGATGACCGCAGTATATTGAGTGGAATGCATGTCCTGCCTCATGAATCATTGTCTCTAGATCGCCTTGTAAGCCAGCCGCATTCATGAATATGAATGGTACCCTGCTCTTCTGTAAGTAATACTGGTAACCTCCGGGCGCTTTACCCTTTCTCGTGTCAAGATCGAGAGTATTCATCTCCACTAACATGTCGAACTTCTCTCCCAAATCTGTAGACATTCTGTGAAATAACCTCGAAAGCTTGCTGACCATCTCATTCACATCGGCAAATGGCTTCAAAGGAGCCCTCCCCTCAAGGTCAGGCCCTACCCCAGTCTTCTCGTTCACATCCCATGGCCTTAAACTACCAAGGGAGAGAGAATCTATTCTTCTAGAATTAATCTCTCTCATCAGAGGAACGCAAACTGCTTCGATCGCATCATGGAATTCAAGGCAATCATCCTTGGTGTAATCAAACCTCTCCATTGCTCGGAACATATAATCCGTATATGTCTCAAACCCAGCGTTTATTGCCATCTCATTCCTTATCACAATAAGCTGATCAAATATCTCAGAGAGCCTTCCTTCATCCTCCAGCCTCCGATCCGCAACTGCCTTCCAAGCTCCCTCTCTAACCGACCTTTCATTTGACTCAAGAAAAACTCGCATTTCTGGAATTGTATATTCTTCCCCCTCGTACTCCACGCTCATTGCACCATTTATCGTCTGAGCCTCGGTCACTAGTTTTGTCTGCTCCACGCTTAGTGGAATGTTCTCCTTCCTGAAAATCTCAACATCATTTTTCATTGACCTAATCATCAAATCATATCTCTCTGGCAAGTTCCCAATGGCTTCATGACCAACTATTCTACGATTAAGAGAGTCAGAGAACTCGGAAAGCTTGGGCCGAACATTCTCGACGAAATCTAGGAAGGCACTCTTCTTCTCTTCATTCTCCGTGTCACAGGTCATACCAATGTACAGCAAGGCACCTTTTTCCGAGATATGTTCGGACAACTCAGAAGCATCTCTGATAATGCCCTCTAAACATTTTGAACAAGAAATCTTCCTATTTAGAAGCTCTTCAGTGTATGTTTCAACTTCTTTCCAGCTGCTCGGGTCAAAGTCATCATCGACGTATGAACCAGCATTCTTCCCAGCACCATTATTCACCATATAATTGCCACTAGGCATGCTAATATTACTCTGACTATCAGATATTCAGAAATCACTCATTGATGCGTGCAGTACGAATGATTGCTCTAGCATAACGTCTTCTATCGAATCCCCATCACCAGTATATCCTATTTTCTCGAGACCTTTTCTAGAAGGACAAGGTCTCGTCGGCATCATCGAACCGCCGAGAAGCTCTATCAGCTTCTCCGCTTCCTTTGAGTAAGTATTGTATTCCTCGACTGGGAGATTCGTATCGCCCATTAATTCCCCCACATCTAATTCGGGAAGACGAAGTAGCCAAGCCTTGCAGTCTCCATTTGAGACTCCAGACCTATCTATAGCAGTACTAATCTGTCTAGTCCCAGAAACAATCCTGAGAAATTCTGCCCCTAAATCCCTCGCGACCATGCTACCCCGATCTTCGTTGAGTTTCGCCTTGTGCCAAACTGACCATAAATGAACCTCACTGGCAATAACATCGAAGGAGACCATAACCCAGCGATCATCAGGCCTAAAATTATTGATTTTTGAGATCAGCGCAGGCACATCTTCTATCGTCGATGAGAAACTGACCGCCCAAGCTGGAAACCAAGGAACGGTTCTCATCACCTGCCGGGACACCCGGAGTTCAATTGTACTTTCTCTTATCTCTTCTAACCTTCCGACCTGCTTCTTTTACGATATTTTCAACCAATTTATGACTCCACCCTCTTAGGTCAGAAAGCCTCTCCCGGTCCTTCTCTGTGAGCTCCGCAACGTCTGAAACCATACTCACCCCCAATAGTTCGGACATTTCTCTAGCCCTTACTCTGCCTATTCCTTTGAGAGATACTAGTCCGAGAATATCAGATTTGCAACCATATCTTACTCTTCCATGGACCTCTGCTATCGATTCGATAAGTGCCTCGTGAGCGTCCCTGTTCATACTCACAAGGTCGTCATCCTCAATTACAATCCTCCTTGACGCATATAGTAGCCACTCGGCTAGCTCTACCCTACTTCTGAGATCCCCTGGCTGGACCCCCCACTCCCTCTCAATATTCTTCATAGTTTCTTCATCCATCCACGATCGTAAAACCAAGGCTCCCTTCATTCGCCTATCTTCATCGTGATCTACCGCGGTACAGAGCATTTCTCTCTCATGAATGTGCAGTGATGATTGAATTTTTTCATAATCGGACTTTCTTACCCAGAGGGGCAAAAAGTCTGGAGTGCAAGTAACCAAATGTAACAGACTCATCGGAGAGTACTGCATAAATTCGTCATGGCCCGAAATAATCGACATTGCTTTTCCAAGGCCATCCCGAATAATTCTCCCAGATAATGGGTTCAAATACAGTCTAGATATTCTTGAGCCTAGTGAGGTTGGAGAGTATGTCATAGTTTGGGATTCTTCTAAGCTCACTCCCTCTTCACTTATTGAAATCGCTTTCTTGAATCCAAAAACTGCGGGGCCGCTCCGTTTTTTCGCAAATACCCTTTCCTTACTTAATTCAGACAACTCGACCCCCAATACCGAGGCAGCTGAATCTGCCCATGATGGAATCTCATCAGACCAGTCTTCATCCTCTGTTGAAGAAACTGGATTTTCACGTACTTTATCTGCAACAGTATCAGATTCCCCCTCTCTGTTTATCATCCCATTCTCAACCAGCCATCTGATGGTCTCGTCCAGTTTCCCATTCAGAGTGTCAGAACTCATCTGGGTAGCAAGGAAAGTATTTCTGAAGAATCCCCCGATGGAGTACCTGTCCCTGACTACTCCACTTGAGATGAGTGAAAGTACGTGAGTAAGTAGGGCCGGGTCTTCAACCGCACTCCTTGCCATTGGATTGGCTAATTTTGATGTGACTTTCTCTGGCTCGCCTCGCAAATATAGATCAACAAGTCTCTTTTCCTCGTCAAGGTCCTTGGACAGGATCCAAGCATCACCATAATCGTCGTACTTAGGCCTCCCAGCTCTCCCTAGCATTTGCCTCACTTCCATCACTGATAGAGGCATGGAGGCGCTAGCCGCGGCACTCCATCTCCTGAAATCCCTGATTATTACCCTCCTTGCGGGAAGATTGACACCTTGAGCTAGTGTTGGTGTGGCAACTATGCATTTGATATCCCCGTTTTTGAAGGATCTCTCTATCGCCTTTCTCTGTCTGTTAGTAAGGCCAGCATGATGAAATCCTACTCCCCCCTTTGCAGATTTAGCCAAAGCGGATCCAGTCGAAGAGTCCTCTCCCCCCCTGGAAATTTCCTTTGAAAGTGAATTCCAATTCTTGATATCCCTCTCAGAAACTGCACTACAATTGTCTTTCGCTAGCTTCAACATAAATTCTGAAAGAACTCGTGCTTCCTTGGCAGCCGAGGCCCGTGATGAGACGAAAACAAGTAATTGGCCACCAACCGACAGTGTATCCTCAAGAGCCGCCTGAAGTCTCCTATTTTTCATTCCAGACAAGGTTCGTGATTTTTGTAAATTATTCTCATCAGACCCCTCAATTCTATGGATATTTACATCTAAATCAGTCATTATCCCATAATGCAGAGGAATTGGACGCCAATCCGACTTCACGTGTTTTGCGCCCAGCCATCTAGCAAGTTCCTCAGAATTTCCAACGGTCGCCGAGAGGGCAATGATTTGAGCCTCTGGCCTGATGTGCATTATCCTAGAAATTGTGACTTCCAGAGTCGGTCCTCGGGAATAGTCATTCAGAAGATGGAACTCGTCCGAGACTACCACACCTAGGTTCTCCAAAAAACCCGATCTCGTTCTAAGTATGGAGTCAAGTTTTTCGCTCGTACAGACTAAAATATCTGAGTCATCTACTCCGTTCGACTCGCTTCCTCTATCGCCGATGGCTAAGCCAACAGTCAATCCAACTGCCCCCGCTATTTCTTTCAGATCCTCAAATTTCTCACTTGCTAGTGCTTTCAGAGGGACAACATAGGCTCCCCTCATTCCTTTCATATCTCCAATTAGACGATTTATCATGCCGATGTAGGCAACCAATGATTTGCCACTTGCAGTAGGAATGGTAAGCATGAGGCTTTTACCCTCAAGGACAACGGGCAAAGCCTCAAGCTGAGGCGGAAAAAAATCCTCAATGCCCCACCTTTCACTCAAGAATTCGGTAATCCTTGGGTCGATTCCCAAGTGTTCCGATCCATGGTTCTCGGGCGCCATGATTATCCTTATGTTGGGCCGTTCTAAAGGATACCGCGGATATTAACCTAATTCCATCGGTGATATGCGGGATGGCCTTCGGTAACTGCGACAAATAATCCCTCACCAGTTGCGCACAGCTTGTCACCGCAGGTCAGGATCATTCTTATTTTTGCTCTGTCCGGAAGGAGCTCAACAACCTCTGAGTCTATTTTCAGTATCTTATCATTAGGCGTCGGTCTTCTGAGACTGACGCTATACGAGGCAGTGACCGTACAAGGGGGCTCAGTTGAACCTCCTTGATCCATCAATGCTATTGCCGCAGTCCAATTTCCATGACAGTCCAGTAGTGATCCGATTATTCCCCCATTCACCATTCCGGGAAAAGCCTGATGATGCTCCTCTGGGTCGAATTCCATTGTAAGTCCGTTCCCCTTTCTGAAAGACCTTATCTTCAGCCCTTTTTCATTGGAGGGGCCACATCCAAAGCATATGCTACTGGGCGCGTATTCTTCCTGTACAGAGAGGGGGACTCGGTCTTCCATGCACATTGGAGGGGCTCGTAGGAATTGAATAATTCCCAAATTCCCACTAACGTATCCTATTTATGTCGAACCTACTGGGAGTGCTGTTGACCGATTCCACAGAGGGCTCAGACAATGAGCAAATCTCCGAAAGGCCCGAGAGCCTACTTCCCAGGTCGAAGAGAAGAAGATTCACACCACTGAAGGTGGCGAATCAGATCCCAAAGAGGCGTAGAAAAGAAATCGAAAAGGCACTCGAGGGGAGCTCTGGTACGCCGAAGAAGTGGTCCCGTCAGAACGGTCCGAAGAATCACGCGTTTCTAAGGAAGAGAATCACGCCCGGATCGATCAGAAGATTGGAATTCGATCTTCTTTCAGTAGATATTGGTGAATCTTGGCCAATCCCAATCACAGTCGTTCATGGGGCTCGCCCGGGCCCAACAATTACTTTACTTGGAGCTGTTCATGGCAATGAACTGGTAGGGCCGTTAGCACTTACCTATCTGTCCGGGCCCAATTTCATCGGAAGTGGAAAGGCAATCGATCCAGATGTTCTATCTGGAACAATTAGGATTGTTCCTATTGTCAATATGCCGGGTTACAAGATGAAGAGTCGCTACATGCCTGATGGCAGAGATTTGAACAGATCATTCCCCGGAAAACCGGATAGTAACACTTCTTATCGAGTAGCGAACAGATTTTGGAAGGAGATAATTGCCGGAAGTGACTATGTTATCGACTTGCACACCGCAGCTGTGGGAAGGACAAACATGCCTCAGATTAGGGCAAATCTTGCTCATGCATCCAGTAATAAAATAGCCAGATCGTTTGGAATTGAAGCAATCTTGGACAATGTCGGGCCAAAGGGGTCTCTCAGAAGAGTTACCAATGATGCCGACATAGCATGCGTGACCTTCGAGGGAGGAGGTCCAGACGAACTAGACCCAGAATCTGTACAGGTCTCTTTGTACGGAATACTAAATGTTCTGAGATCATTGAGAATGATTCCAGGGCATCCGAGCAGACCTAGCTTTAGGATCCTCGCCTCCGGATCTCTATGGATTAGGTCTGATCAGGGTGGTTTACTGGATGTACTTGCGCCAGCTGGGAGCTTCGTAGATGAGGGGGAGGTCGTCGCTACGGTGACTAACCCGGAGAGGCCATCTGAGTCTCATGACATTATATCCCCAACAATTGGACTGATAATTTGCTCTGCGACTAATCCTTTTGTTACTGCTGGAACCCCCGTGGGGCATATTCTACCTGTCTCCAAAGGGGTTCAAACAATCAGGAAGAGACTCGATGATGACGACTGTTTGGTGATAAGTGGAGCTGATGGTGATCCGGTTTGGAGAGATGACGACGAAGTCGAGGACATTACCGTTGGAGGGGAGTGGTCCGGCGGGAATGTAGACGCCGAGTGGTCAACAAACCCTCCAACAGATTCCGATGAAGAGGCCGCTGAATCAGACCCTTCTCAGTAACTTCCTGGAGGCGGAGGTGGGGGGAAACTATCCTCATCAAATACCTGGTCTGATGGCGATGAGGAAGAAAAAGAGGACAGATCGGGAGCACTGGGAATGGCATACAATTCACTGTCATTAGAGGTGTAATCTCTGCCAGATTCCGAGCCAACTTCTCGCGGACTGATCTGGTAGAACTCGTATGCTTCTCTTACCTTTCTTCTGTAGGAAATCTGAGATGTCAAAAGATAGGTAGCCCCTATGAGCAGGGTCAGAGATACAACAAAAGAAACTATTCCCAGCGGGGTTAGGATGTATGAAACCAATCTTTCAGACAATGTGTCAGGCGTCTTTGAGATAATCACGTCAAAGCTCCAAGCAACCTCCGTTACCACCCCATTATCGATTATTGAGGCAGATACTCTCTGCTCTCCACTGCCTCCTGAGCACAAATAAATCTCCAAATTCCCTTTGGGGGAATCGCAATTGAGCTCAGGTATCGATATATTGTCTCCTGAGTAATTTTCATCTCCAGAAAATGAGAAGTCGCCAAATGTCCAAGAGACGCTATAATGCACCCCCTCTGGTATTGGTCCGATATCTAATTCCAAGGTCTGGTTTTTGCTGTACCATGTCACGATATCTGAATCTGAGGGAGAGGCGAAAAGATATGGTAGTCTTGAAACGTCATCATCAACTAAATCGTTGCAGTTGTCGTCAATACCATTCCAAGTCTCTATTGCTCCCGGATAGACCGATTCATCATTATCATCGCAATCCTCGAAATCTAGATAGCCATCTTCGTCACTATCAAAATTGAACACTAGCGGGTCAGAACCGATGTCCAGGATTTCATCACCATCGGAATAGCCATCGCTGTCAGTGTCGGATTGAGTTGCAGATGTCATGTAGAGGTGGAACTCATCATAATCCTTCAGAAGATCTCCATCAGTATCGATGTCAAGGAAGTCTTCGTCTATAGATTCGTCACAATCATTGTCCTTTCCATCAAGTGACTCGGACAGATAACCTGCTCTTTCGGGGTCATTGTCATCACAGTCTTCGAACCAGTACTCTCCATCTCCGTCTTCATCAGGATCTGCCATGATCGGATCAGTCTTCGTGACACTGATTTCGTACCCATCAGGTAACCCGTCCCCATCTGTATCTCCGTCGTAGGGATTCGTCGAAATATTATGGTATTCTTCATAATCACTTAGCTCATCTCCGTCTGTATCTATAAACTCGAAACCATCGTCCATGACTTCGTCGCAGTCATTATCAATTCCATCAAGAACCTCGCTCAGACCGGGGGATCTGAAACTATCTTGGTCATCACAGTCTTGGAACCAATACCAACCATCTCCATCGTCATCAGAATCAGCGGAATTAGGGTCACTCCCGAAGGTTAGAACTTCGATTCCATCACTTAGTCCATCGTCATCAGAATCACTGTCTAGATATTGTGTTTGATGTATGTGAAACTCCGGCCAATCCAGAAGACCATCCCCATCTGAATCGGTGAAATTGAATCCCTCGTCTATTTGGGAGTCACAATTATCATCCACTCCGTTCAGAGTTTCAGGCCTTCCCGGGTTTATCATCGGGTCGTGATCATCGCAATCATTGAAGTGGTAGAAAAGGTCTCCATCGTCATCTGGATCGAACAATAATGGATCACTGCCCCAGAAGTTCACCTCGACTCCATCTGATAGCCCGTCGCTATCAGTGTCGCTCTGTAATGGGTTGGTCCCGAATGTCATTATCTCATCATAGTCGTTTATACCATCCAAGTCAGAATCGGGAGACAATGGGTTGGTACTGTGGTTCATGACCTCTTCGTAGTCACTCAATCCATCATCATCTGTGTCGGGGTCATAAGGATCAGTCCCCCAAATCTCAGTCTCGTCTACATCCTCCAATCCATCATCATCATGATCCAAATCCGCATCAGTCCCATGGAATATCAGCGACCAGTGATTCAAAGTACCATTATTTCCTGAATCCCCATCCCTAATTCTGAGTTGCCACTCTCCGAGGGAAGACTCATCCCAATGGTGAACTGTGTTAAAGGTCCAATTATCATAATCGTCTCCGCTGTCGCTTCTTTCTTCTGCTAACCAAGATTCCTTTCCAGAGGGAGAAACAAGAACAATCTCTAATTCTCCTCTGTAGTCATGCGAAATATCAACAACAACATCCACACTTTCTATTGCCAGGTCATCTGTGACTGTAATGTTGAAATCATCCCATCCAGATATCCCATCCCCCAGATCGAAATTTGAATTCATCGGGCCAATGCTGACGTTGACCTCGTCCTCAACAGTAGTCCAGTTGGAGGACATAGCAACCGCCGCACTAGCATCTACGGAACCAAATCCGTATTTGTGAGATACATCATGGCCAGCGCCGTTTATTTCCCAAGAAGAATCTGCAGGGTCATTGACCCTCGCGGTGTTGACCAGAATATGTTGGACGTCCCTCCAAGTTAGATTTTGATTTGCCTCCAGCATCAGGGCGATTACCCCTGAGACGAGCGGAGTTGCACTGGAGGTACCGCCAAACGTGTCTGTTACATTTCCAGATGAGTTATACCCGCCCGATCCGACAATGTCGGTGGTCGTAATAGCCTCTCCATCCCCATTTGAATGAGCGGCAACCAAGATATTGGCCCCTGGTTCAGCATAATATGACTGTTCTCCGAGGTGAGTTATCGCTGTTACAGCAATCGTATATCTGCTGTTAGCATAGCCATCGTAGTTCGAGTCATCATCATTTGTGAGGCCATTCCCTGCGGCCCATGTGATTATGTTTCCAAGACCATCTCTCCCTTGGAAGACATCATTTTCGAATGCTGCGGTCATGAGTGGTCCCGGGCCATCCAATATTCTCCCTGTGTCGCTAGGTCCCCATGAGTTGGAGTAAATGTCAATGTAGTCATTTTCATAGCTGAGAGCCTGAGACTCGTCGAAGTCGTTGATTGAGCATGCTATCAGCGTGGATCCCGCCAAACTCGCCCCGAAGGCCGCGCCCGAGACATAAATCGAATTGTTACCAGCAGCTCCCGCGACTCCCGCGGCCGCAGTTCCATGACCATCGAAACTCAACGGGGTCGGATCAGAGTCATCATTACACCAATCATACGAAGCTGATTGGTCATAGTTGGGCGCTATATCTGGATGAGATATATCCAGTCCATCGTCCACTATGCTGATTACGACGCCAGAGCCATTGTATGAGTCCCAAGCAACGGTTAGGTTAGCGTCTTCTCCGGATAGCCCACCAGTCTGACCACTGTTTTCTAGGTGCCACTGAGATCCGAATTCTGGGTCATTGGGATAGAATTTCTTTGTATGTTCCATTTTGATTACCGGAGAGAAACTCTCGATTTCTCCAATCTCCATGGCTTTGGTAAGACTCTCTACTGCTTTACCGCCGTCTTCCATCTCCCAGATGTAGGACCCCGGCAATACCTTGGTCTCAATACTTGAGATCGGATTGGAGAGAGATTTAGTGTGTTCTTTCAGGGGAATTCCAGTTACAACGAGCCACTCCTTGGTGCTTAGTATCTCATCCTGTGAGTAACGTGATATATCCTCAGCTCTATCGAATGCGAGCCGGACCGGAATCGAGTAACTTTCCATTATCGAGGAAGACTCGAAATTTTCTATCCGATCTTGCTCATATTCGCCTGAAACAATCCCCGAAAATGGAGACAAAACAACAATCAGGACGATAGCGACTGCGTAACGCATGATTCTACTCGCCGAACCAAGACATATAGCCGTTCGTAATCGCCGTTAGGAACTTGACTCACCGATTCTGGTTGAATTTGGAGATTTCAGCGTGTACCTCAGAATCAGTCATTAGCCTTCTTTGCGACTTTGCAACATCGAAAAGAGCCTCCACCAATTCTCCTGTGACCTCATACCCGTTCTGGCTTAGCCACCATGTGATGTTGGACCTTCCACTCATGTGCCCTATTCGAATGACCTGGCTCAGCCCGTAGTCTCCGGCAGGTACTCCAGAGTACACTCTATCTGCAAGCCAGTGATCTCCCTTTTCCATTGCCTTGACAACCGCACTTGCATGAACTCCAGTGCCAGTCTCAAACGCATCTTCTCCAAAAACCGGATAGTTTCTGGGGAGAGCTACACCAACATATTCGTGAGCCTTGTTCATGTACTCACTTAGAGATGTGAGGTCATTATTTATCACTCCCATCAGACTCAAATTCACCAGTGTCTGATCAATGGGCGCGTTACCGCTTCTTTCTCCAACCCCTAGGGCAGTACCATGAATAACATCAGCTCCGGCTTCATATGCCGCCAGATTGTTTGCAACTCCAAGACCCCTGTCTTGATGACCATGCCAGTTTACTTCAATATCCCTCCTCTTGAATCCAGAGTCGGGAATCACCTCTTCCTGAATGAAACCAAGCAACTTTCTGACGCCGTTAGGAGTCACGTGTCCACACGTATCACAGACACAGATCCTATCTGCCCCTAGCTCCATTGCTCTAGTGTAGACTTTTTTGATATCGTCGGGCTTACTTCGAGTAGTGTCCTCCGTGACGAACATAACTGGTATGTCATTGCCAACCGCAAAGGAAACGGCTGACTCAGCTGTGGACATTATCCTGTCCATGGTCCAACCTTCAGCATATTGCCTAATAGGGCTGGTCCCGAGGAAAGCACTGGCCTGAATCTGACGCTCATGTTTCGATTGCAAGTCCACCAATGGCTCAATATCCGTTACCAAGGTCCTAACTGCACATCCCGGACGGAGCGAGTACCCCATCTCGCCCATGTGCATAAGCATCGAGTCAATGTGTTTTATGTGATGGGGGCCTGCACCCGGAAGCCCGAGGTCAACCTTTTGTATCCCCAGTTTTTCCATGTAATCAATAAGCTCTATTTTCTGGCTGATCGTAGGATTAACGGCACTAGGACTCTGTAACCCGTCTCTGAGGGTCTCATCATCGAACCAAAGCCCATGGGGGTGTTTAGAAGAATCCCTTGAAATTTCGTAATCTATAGTGTTCCAATCGAAGATTAGCTCCTTCTCCTCCATCGCACCACCTACTTGTTCGCTCTGCAACTAACTACCAAGTGCTTGAATCCATCGGGAGCGGAAGGTCAGTCAGTCAACACCTGATATTCCGTTTCTGCTGCCATACTCTAGCTTGATAATCAAAACTCCGCAAATCAATATCCCAGCGCCGACGCCCATAAAATCCCACCCAGATGAGACTAGGAGCAAGAAGAACATCGCTAGGAATGCCAATGAGAAGTAGAACGACCGTGCTGCAGTCGGCATCCTTCCACTTCCATCTAGTCCCTCATGAATATCTATTCTCCAGACAGTCGAGGCATACCACATGCTCAGGAGTAAACAAGACCATCTCAGAGCGTGGTATGCCCTATCTCCATCATTGAGATTACCGTTTGCTATTGGTGAGTAAAACGATACCAAAATAAGAAGAATTGAGTATACTTTCATCTCAGACAATGTTCTCGCGTTTCCCTTTACATTTGGTAGCATGGGCACTCCCACTTCCCTGTATTCCTTCGACCTGTAAAGTGCGAGTGCCCAAAAATGAGGGGGCGTCCACAAGAATATGATCAGAAACATCAGCCATGGCATAGAACTGCCTAAATCTGTAACTGAGGAGATTGCAGATTCAACTGACTCTGTTGATATCCCAAGAGAGTCATCAGAAGCAGACCACCCAACCAAGGGCGGTGTTGAACCAGCAATTCCCCCGATCACAATATTCTGAGTCGTGGTTCTTTTCAACCAAATACTGTATATGAACACATAGAATAGCACACTAAATGCCGCCCAGAAAGCTGCAACAGAATTAGACATTAAGAAGAGCCACAAAGTCCCGATTATAGAAATTGAAACTCCAAAAACTAATGCACTTGAAGGAGATATTTCCCCCATTGGGATTGGCCTACCAGAAGTTCTTGTCATCAGTGGGTCGATATCGCGATCATACCACATGTTGATTGAATTGGCCCCTCCTGCTGTCAGAAAACCTCCAATCAATACTACAATTATTGTCCTTGCAGTATCCTCCGTAAGGCCTCCATCTTCGAGTAAATCATGTGAAATAACCGCAAGAATACCTGTAATTTGTAAGAGAATCACTACTTTAGGCTTGGTCAGAGTGAGGTAACTCCCAATTTTTTCGCTCATCCATCCACCTAATCTTCAACAGTAATACTCGCTCCTCTGGGGGAGGACATAACTGTAACTCCGAGCCAAGCCGTTGCAAGAACAGTGAATGATACCGTTGCGACCATCAGGTGCGCTAGCGACAGGTACTCTGAGAAACTCCCGGAATCCCATGATATGACGTAGGATGCCCCTAGTAATCCATTCGCGAAGTATGTAGCAGTTGACGCCCAAACCCAGTTTCTCAGAGTGATACCACTTTGACCATCCTGGCAATCTCTCCATATCTTGTATGAGCAGAATGCGAGCATCGCTCCAACTATGCTTACCAACCATCTGTGAACAATCTGGGATTGTAACTCCCAGTTTTCGATGTTCTGGACTAACTTACCGTTGCATAGGGGCCATGAGTCCAGCATCCCATCTACTCCGCACCCATAGTTAGCACCCGGTGTCGTGGAGACATAAACTCCTGAAAATAGGGTAATTAGAGTTGATATTGACAGGATTCCAACTAATTTCCTCCATTTCATCCCAATCAAGGGATCAAAGCTTATCCAATCCGGAAGCTCATCCTCATCTCGCCTTATTTCCATCCATAGCCAAATTAGTGAAATTAGGAAGGCCATGGCAGATCCAAGATGTATGGCTACACTCCAATTCTCATTATCCATCTTTACGGTGAGCCAACCAATCGCCCCTTGCCACAGAATCAGCCCCAATGCCAGACTCGAGACTCCCTTAACTCGGGGGCTCGTCCAATTCTCTTTCCTGACTAGTAGCCAGTTTAGGACCACCAGTGGCCCTACAAAGGCTCCCGCTAGTAGTCTGTGAAACCATTCTGTAAATATTTGGAAAGATGAATACCTGTGTCCGGAACCTCTGGAATCTGCCTCATCAGGATTTTCTTCCCACCATTCCCCCTGTTCTTCCTCTGAGATATCAAATCCCCAAGTCCCAAAGCAAGTTGGCCAATCTGGACAAGATTCGCCAGCATCATAGATTCTTATCATTCCACCCATTGAGATCACTAGGATTGTGAGCACAATCAAAACTTCAGTAGTCCTTCTGGGACTCACCGAGGAAGTCAGGGAATCACCTCTTGAGAATTCACTCTTCTTCTAGGTGCGGGTCCACATCTATAGGTATGCGTTCCTGCTCGTATTCTAAGGTAGCTATCTTCATTGGGTCAAGAACTACTCTCTCCTTTGCCTCGTCAACCCCGTATAGTTGAACTAACTCGTCATTGAATTTCTCCCGTAGCTCGTTTTCTGTTACATACAGAGGGGCTCCCATGCTAATCTGAAGTGCTCTAGCGCCTATAATTCGGGCCTTTTCAAATCTTGTGTGGTGTCTAAGGGGCTTAACCATCGGGCGACCGACCCGAGTCTCCCACATAAGGCCTCTTACTCTTATTCTCCTTACTGGAGCACAGTAAACTCCTAGCTGGAATTAATCAGCATGGCCACGGCATTACCTCCTCCGAGACAAATAGTAACAATCCCAGAATCATGACCCTCTCTGTGCATAGAGTTTACCAGAGTCATCAGACACCTAGTTCCAGTCGCGCCTAATGGATGGCCAATTGAGATTGCCCCTCCATTGACGTTGAAACGACTTTCCGGAACCTGAAAGTGCTTCATTATCGAGCAAGAGGCAGAAGCAAAGGCCTCGTTGTGCTCGAATAATCCAATATCCTCAACATTAAGCTTGTTCCTCGAAAGCAACTCTTCAACAGCGGGTATTGGTGCGGACATGACCCTGTTTGGCTCAACACCTGATGTAGTGTAGTCCACTATCCTGGCCAATATTGGTAGCCCCATTCTGTTGGCTGTTTCTTCTGAAGCTATCAAGACAGCTGAGGCTCCATCAGATACTTGGCTCGCATTTCCCGCAGTAACCTGTCCATCCTCAGAAAATACCGGCTTCAAACTAATCAGAGTCGACATATCCGCATCCATTCTTATCCCCTCATCAATAGAAAGCTCCTCCATGGAAACGCACTCCTTTCCAATCTCTCCATTCTCCCATCCTTCTGCGCTCAACTTGTGTGACCTAATAGAGTAAGCATCAGACTCCTCCCTTGAGATTCCATATTCCAAGGCACAGGTCTCACCGGTATTTCCCATCAGCTCTCCCGAATAAGCATCCGTTAATCCGTCATGTGAAAGAATCGATAAAAGTGATTTGAATGGAACATCCTCTCCTCTCCTTGCGTCTCTGATAAATCTGGGAGCATTGGACATAGACTCCATTCCTCCTGCCACCACCAGCTCTGAAACCCCTGCTCTAATTTCTGTAGCGGCAATCATTACGGCCTTCAAGCTAGATCCACAGACCTTGTTGATTGTAGTGCACGGGGTGGAATTGGGCATCCCGCAACCAAGAGCAACTTGTCTCGCCGGGGCTTGACCAGCTCCAGCCTGCAAAACCTGTCCAATGTACACCTGATCGATTGCCCCTACACTCGGGTCTATTCCGGTCCGACTCAGTAGCTCCTCTACTGCCTTGATGCCTAATTCGACAGCGCTGTATGATGATAGAGCTCCTCTGAACTTACCGAAAGGGGTTCTAGCATATCCGCATATGACCGCATCGGGCATGGACGTCCCAGTGAGCTATCAGACTTCAAAGGTCCGATTCGAGGAATACAAAAATCATCTAGTTTGCCGAGTTAAATCCATAGAATTCTGATCCCTTCAACTCCGGCCGAGATTGAGGCTTCACCAGTATGGTTCTGACGGACCATAGATCCTTGAAAACTCGATATTTTGATGTTGCATCCAGATAATCCACCCCACTCGTACCACCGGTACCTATCCTCCTTCCCATTATTCTCTCGACCATTCTAGCGTGAGAATGTCGCCACTTGACCATCGACTCCTCTAGCTCAACAATCGCGTCGATAAGCTTCCTAGGCCAAGTCAGGAGTGGTAGCTCCCGATAGGACTCGATGAAAAGTAGGCCTGCCCTCGCCCTGCTTACTCTACCTTCAGGCCTTAGGAAAGACTTCGCCCCCTCGTGCACAGCCCTCATTCTTTCAGCCATCATTTCTGAGGAACCGGAGGCTGAATTACATATGTCCTCGTGTGCCTCGAGGTGAGCATCGACATATGCGGACACCAACTCCTCATCTCCTTCAGAACCATAAATAGAGCCCATTATGGGGGTCCTTTCAATCCAATTCATAAGTGACTCACGCAGACTAGGAAGCTCCTTCATTTTCTCTAAATGAGCTAGAATGCTAGAATCCCCCTCTTCATTTTCCGCCATTTTCCTGAAAGAATCCAACGGATCCATCCCTCCTAATCTGTCTGAATTTTCCAGTCCAATTAGGATTTCAAACTCCCTCATTTGATAGGATTCGAATCCTGAAGCGGTCCCGAGACCGTCTCTGAATGAAAGAAATCCCTGGGGAGTTAGTGTTTCAAGAACGGTCCACTGGTTGGCCATGAGTCTGAAGATTTCCGTCGTCCTGCATAAGTGATCAACAGCCACTGGAATATCATTTTCTGGCACGTTCTCCTGACCGAGAATGTTTCGAGCCTCAGAGAGCTCTCTGATGATTTGCTTGAACCAAAGTTCGAATGTCTGATGGACAATAATGAAATGCATCTCATCAGAGCTTACGCCTCTATCCTCTCCCTGGAGCTCCAGAAGCTCTCTTAGATTGAGATACTCGGAATAAGTCCAATTACGCTTCTCGGCGTCATCCATACCTTTCCCTGTAAGTCACAGCTTGAAGTATTGTCGCTCGTTTATTCGATGATTATCTACAGAATTATCTAAATTTGACAATAGTGGCAGGAAATTGTGACTGAGGCATCCCATCCGCAAACAGGAGCTCATAACAAACCAGTAGAATCTCTGATAGTAGATACCGATTTGTGTCTAGATATACTGAAAATATCCGATGCAGAGGAGCTATTTGCCCTGGTGGAAAAAAACAGACAATACCTGAGGAAGACATTACCTTGGCTGGATGAAGTAACGAGCTTGGATGAACAGATTTCATACATCGTTCATTGTGACTCTGACTATGGGCTCGGAAAGGGGGTAATGTATGCAATCAGAAACGGAGGGAGAATAGTGGGTACTATCGGATTGAATTGGTTAGATTTCGAGAACCGGAGCTGTGGAGTCGGATATTGGATTTCTCAGCACCAGACTGGACTAGGATTAGCAACTAGAAGCTGCTCCAGATTAATAGATCACTGTTTCATGGACTTGAATCTACATAGGTTTGTCCTCGAGGCATCAGTAGAGAATGTCGCCAGTTGTAAAGTCGCGGACAGACTTGGTATGCGAATGGAAGGCATAAACAAAGATAGAGAGTGGCTTTACAGTCGATACGTGGACGGAAAAATGTATGCCATCACAAAGCCAGAGTGGCTTTCTTCTTCTGACTAGCTATCCCTCTTCAATAGGCCGAAGTCCTCAATGGAGCACCCTCCCGGAGGCAGAGCGGATAGCACGTCATCTTGGGCCAGCCCCGTAGCTTTCGAGATGGAGTTCGCAACGCTCTCCTTTTTCGTAGTACCAGGGGTTATTCTTGCCCATCGGCCGAACGAATTAGAGATTGACTCTGCAGTACCAATTACGGGCAACGGGACACCATTAACTATGCCCATACCTAAGCCTAACTCCAACTTCAGATCCCTGAACCAATGCCTTTGCCCCCTTACAACAAACGACCCCCTGCCGAGGGACTCGCCACTTTCCGTCTTCTTGGAGACCTGGCTGGGCCTCACATAGAAAGAAGTTGCAGCGGCTCCACCACTTCCCCATGCTCTCGACCAACAAACCGCAATTTGCGCCCCCTCTCTGAGTATCTCCTGAGGGAGCTCAAGACCCTCATCGGGACCGTCGAGACCTTGGGTTATTTGCAATGAAGAAACCCCCTCGGGCAAACCTTCTGCAACTTTGTCTCTGATTTCAACTCCCTCCTTGATTTTCAGGGCACAAGAAGGGGCCCCATGTAAGTCAGCATGGAAATACAGATCCTTGGGCCCTAGGTGCTTCTTCACAACGGAATCGTTTCCTTTGGCATCCCTCCCTCCGATAAACATCCTGCCATCCGAAAGTATCGCCCATCTGTGTTTTTCAAACCAAAATCTTCTGCTTCTCTTGATAGACCTCAAACGTCCACCAGAGGCGTCTTTAGCAGCTCGCTTTTCTTCTCTATTATGAGCTTCTAGCGTCTTAGCAAGAGCTACTTCGGCACCTGCCGCTTTGTCCTTCTGAGAACGACCAATCTCAAAATATCTCTGTGCATTCTGGTGCACGGTTTTGTTAACTTCCAGAGTAACGCTAGTGCCCGGCCCCCCCTCCTCATCCGGCAGATAAGCCACTATTGTCTTCTTGTCGATATTTACGCCCCCTATCCAATCTACCTCCTGACATATATCCGAGACCTTCTGCCAATTAGTCTCTGAAACAGCCTTGTTGAATTGAGTGATAATGGAGTTAACGTGCTCCCAGTTTTCCTGAATTGACTTCCCTAGTTCCTGTGATATTACGGCTTTCTGCATGAAACCCTCGATAGCCCTCCTCTGTTGCGCCGCCCTCCTCTCAAGCTTGGCTTGTGACTGCTCTAGACTGGACCCCTCCTGCACCAGTTTCTCTTCCTCTCTACGGATGTATCCCGCGGAATCATGCTCCCCAAATACCGTATCCAGAGCATCCGAGAGGCTCTCAATTTCTATGAAAGGCCTGTCTTCCATGCTGTTAAGCCAGATAGGGGAGACGAGCATCGCCCCATCCGGAGGGCCTGGAACTGAAGTTTCTCTAAGTCTCTGCCACCTCTCCATACTCTCATTATCCTCCATCCAGAGAAAGCAAACCTCCCCTTCCTCCAGCTCTTCCATCATCGTTCTTATCGAACCCAGAAGTGACTCTCTCTGTCCAGAATTCAGTGATGACGCTGGAATTTCCTCGGATAGTCCAGCTTTCGAACAGATGGCCGAACCATACACACGCCCCAGATTCAATCTGGATGCGACCGTCCTAATCAGGTCGCTCTCGCTCCCATCAAGGATCTCATCAAGGACCCTCTCGTCAAGTTTCCGAGGGTCCAGAGACTCAGGAGGGGGGGAATATCGGACCCCCTTCTTTAGTACCCTACTAGCATACTTGGCATGGGTTAGCGGTTGAACTATAATCCCAGAATCGTCCAGGAGGAGGACATTTCCGTCTCTGAAGAGCTCTATGACGAGTGACATTCTTCCCTTGCCATGTTCAAATTCTAGGGACAATACTCTGTCGAATCCGAGTTGCGAGACCCCAATGAATCTGGAATTGCCGAGATGTTTTCTAAGTACCATCGCGAATTGGGACGGATTTGGGGGCATGGGCCTGTCCCTAGTGGAGTTGTACACCCTCTTCCCTCTGACTATAACCAGATCCGTATTTGCATGTCCCTTCTTGCTCATTCTTAGCACGACTTGTTCATAGTGTGGCTGATACGCCTTCCTGATTCTGGACCCTATCATCTTGCTGAGCTCAGTGACGGTTCTTGCAACCTCGAAAGATGACGTCTGCTCGCGCATTGTACCATGCCTCCGTCTTGGAGGTACTTCATCAGCCAATCGATGTATTTCCTAGTTTCTCAAGCCAATGCCTGGAACTCCTCAATTTCTACGAGCACAGAAGCCTCGTGTGCGTACTGATTCGAGGGGACCTCTATGAAAACTGATTCTGGAATACTGTCGACAATTCTCAAAGCTTTCTCCATCCCATGGAGTTTGTCAGAGGATGCGGTCATAACAGCGCAGGGAAACGAAATATTACTCAGGTCGCTGGGAATGGAATATCCCGCCAGAAATCTAGCAGATAGATGCATTTTGTGAAGGTCTTGCGAAAGCACTGTCCTCCTGTATCTTATCTTCTGGCCTTCCTCCTTCACCTTCCTCTCTATTACCGAAATAACCAATCTTTTGATGATTGAGTGAGTGAATTTAGGAATTGGTGACATTATGAGAAGCCTGGCCCAAATCGGGAATTTGAATTCTGAGTTTGGAGCGAGAAGGACGGAGGTTCTTCCGGATAGCGTCCCTCTACTGAATGCATCAATCAATACCGTGGATCCAAGAGATGACGAGAACCAGTCAACCTCAGAGCTTTCTATGTCATAATGAGTAAGAACTCCCACAATATCGGATGAAATCCTCTCGACACTGAAATCAGATTTTCTTATCCTGCCATTTATTCTAGAGCTACCCTTTTCCCTTGTCTCAATGTAGACTATCTTCCTCCTACTTGACCACTCAGCTATCAGTGGTTTCCAGCCCTCAAACACAGAACCCCATCCGGGAACCACGACTACTACTCCCTCCTTGGCCGGGGTATCGGGAGTCCAAGTGATTACCCTCAATCGAACATCTTCATTGGTTTGGACCCATTCTTCCAATACCTTGGAGCCTTCGAAATCTGGAGCACCTGACCAGTAGGATTCCAAACGGTCCTACCTCCTTCTTCCGCCGCCAGATCTTCCGCCGCCAGATCTTCCGCCGCCACTTGAGCGACTTCCGCCGCCAGAGCTTCCTCCTCCTCCTCCGGATCGTCCCCTGGTCGAGTGTCCACCGCTTGAGCGACCTCCCCCGGTGGATATTCTATTTCGGCGCCTGCTCCCTATCCTAGTTGGTTTCCTGTAGTGAACGCCGGGCCCTTCACTGTATCCCCACCTATTTCCATAGTGATTGTTGATAATCGTGACATCATTTCCGTCATATCCTCCATGGTGTACAACTCCGTTTCTGGTCACGTAAGAACCGGGCGGGGTATTGCTGAACCTAATCCAAACAAAGGAGAATATGACCAGAATCGCCATCAGTCCAAGACAGCAGAACCAAGTTATGGAAAAGAATCCTTCGGGGGTTTTTCCGGGTTGGTATGCCTTCGATGTATCAGTCTCATCGACCAATACGAGAACCTTCTTTCCATCACTGTATTCATTCATTATCTCAACAATACAAGGTTCCTCGGAAAGGGCGAAGAATATTGCAGGGCCATCATTCCAACCATCAAGAACCCTGGTGGTTATTTGACTAGAGTTATCCGAAGGGTCGAGATAGGTCACAGTAAGTACCGCTTGACAATCATATTCGGTCATCAGATATTGGCCATCGGCGTAATGGTACATTGTTTCTGTCCAATAAGTGGAAGCATCTGGATTGCCCAATCTAATGGTGAATGCCTGAAATTGACTGGGTTCAGAATTGGCGTAATAGATTGGTAGAGAGTCTCCAATTTGATAGTGTCGTTCCATAATTTCCAAGCATCCGTATGATGTTACTATCGATGGTGTGTATGCCCAACCATTGTACTCTGTACCACTGACATTCCATGTGAGGTATAGATCGGCATAGCATTCGAACTCGACAACATAGTAACTATCGCAATACTCGTATCCCTCCTCGTCAGTCCAGCAATCCTCGTACCAACCACTCAGATCATCCATGAACCAGCCGGTTCCAACCGTCCCATTTCCGGTAATCTCCGCCTCTCCTTCAACCCAGAAACTATCTTCTTCTGATACAATGGTAGCCGAAACCTCAACATATGTGGCCTCATTCATCAATCCAACAGTCCATATCCCCGAAATAACCGCTGCAAAAACCGTAGCACAAATCACGAAGATGGCTTCTCCCCGAGTTAGCCACCACAATCCCAAGAATCCGCTTCTCGCGGAGACTATCGGAGGCTCTGAACCCCTCTTTTGGCCCATAGAGCTCTGCTCTGCTGAATGCTGAGAAGACGAGACGCTTCCTTCCAGACGCTTCTTCTCCGCTTCCATTCTCGCTAGCTCAAGCTGATGCTTGGCCTCGGCAATCTCTTCCTCTCTCTCAATCCTCTCGGCCTCTGCATTATTCAAGGCCTCTTCCACGAGCTCCTTTGAGTTAGGGGGCGGGCCCTCATCCTCCTCATCCCACCAACGCTCAGTCATGATGAATCCTCAATGGGCGTCCGTTTGAATGTTGACCCTAATTTGGTAGGAGGTAAAGGCCTTCACGTAACTCTACCTTGCCAGACGAAACCAGTGACTTGAGGTGGGACAAAGTTTGATCCAACGAGAGAATTGGATGCGCGTCAGGAGTGTCAAGATATGCATATTCTGCTATTCCCCCCAATGAATCTATCCCCGAGGCTACGGCCTCTAGGACCTTCTCGTGTCTGGAAGTCCTGTGTTTGATGTATCTTCCCAATAGCCTTCTGGGATTTGTGCAAGGGGGCCCATGGCCCGGGAAAAGCATCGGAGGGGACATTTCATTGAGCCTCTTCAGGCCTTTGATGTATGATGACATGTCCCCTTCAGATGACGGTACAAGAATCGTACCGATGACCACGCAGTTATCCCCACTCACTATTCCTGATTCGCCGACTAAGCAGATGTGTCCAGGGCAATGACCGGGGGTTTCTATGACGTCCCACGAGGACCTTTCACTAGGCCCCTCAAGGACTATTTTGTCTCCTTCGCTTAGGATTTTGAATGGATACTCCGGGGGTATCGATTGAATAGTCTCACGACTAGCCCAAACAGGAGCATCATAAACATCAGATATCATTTCTAGGTTCCCGACATGGTCAGGGTGCCTATGTGTGAAAACAGTCGCAATAATGACCGAACCCATAGAGGTCACATGATCGATTTTCTTCTTCAGAATCGCCAAAGAATCGGGTGTTTTTGATGATGGATCAACCACCACACATTCCCCTCCTAATTCCCCGATGATGTAGCAGTTGGTATGTGTCGAAGGAGGAATAGTTTCCGTTCTCAGCGGAAAGGCTTCTACACCCGGAGCAAACTCAATCCTATGATCGCCGGAAGGAGGCTCAGAACTAAGCTTGTCACAAGCCTTGAGGAGATCGCCGCTGTCAGATATCCCATTGGCCAAATCTCTGATTAGTGTCACAATTGGAGGAGGGATTCTGATTTGGTTTCTCTCCCACTTTTCTATCAGAACATCAGGCCTCCACCACTTGAAGTCGTCGAATTCGGACCTGCCCGGCGGGAATGAGGGAGAGACGGTCGACTTTCCCATGGGGACATGGAAAAAGTAGTTCTGGAATCTTCTGGGCGAGAACGGGGGTGTTGTCCTGTCTGTTACCATCTGGGACTGGAACATATCGATACTTATCGATCCGTCTTGGACTAGTCTAAGCCACTCCCCTTTGTCTTCACAAACTAATTCCCTTACCTCAGGCGTAACTTGGATAATGTTACCTTTACCGTCAGGAGATAGGCCGACCTCCTCGACCATTTCCCTTAGCAAAGCGAAGCAGGCCAACTCGTATTTGCCCTCAACTCCCAATTTTCCTCCGAGGACCCTAGCTGAATTGCTATCTTCATCACAAATCCCTCCGCCGGGAAATGCCCAATAATCAGGGAAGCTCACAAGTTCAGGTACCCTATGGCCCAGCAAAATTTCGTGCCCATCTTCGCATTCCCTACTGAGTATAACAGACGCTGACCGAATGATTTCCGGTGTCTTCATAGGAGGTAGATTCACGCCTTCCGGCAACTCGCCCATAGGCTTTCGAAGAGATACGTGCCTTCAACATGGCGCGGCAATGATTGATTAGATGCCCCGACTCCACAAAGACATGAGTTGCGTGGTCACGATAGGGCACAAAGATACCAAAACTGGTGAAATGACATCAGAATTGGAGATGCCGAACTTCGGACTTGGAGTCTATCTAATGAAGGAGCCTGGAGAGTGCAAATCCGCTGTATCCCATGCCATTAATTCTGGATATAGGCTGATAGATACAGCCATGGCATATGGAAATGAGCAGGAGGTAGGGCAGGCAATCAGAGAATCAGACGTTCCAAGGGAGGAAATTTTCGTTGTCACAAAACTCCGGAGGCCCCACGCCACGGGATATGAAGAAGTCTTGCAGAGATGCCAGGAGAGTATGGAGAACCTTGGGATTGGCCCAATAGACCTCTATTTGGTCCACGCCCCCCCGGAGGATATTACTGCCAGAGAACCAGTCTGGAAAGCAATGGAGCAATGCCTGGAACGGGGATGGGTTCGTTCCATCGGGGTTAGTAATTATGGCAATCACCACCTAGAGGATATGCATAAATATGCCAGAATAATGCCTGCAGTGAACCAGATTGAGATCAACCCATGGTTGCAAAGACCCTCATTGATTTCAGCCACAATAAAATCAGGAGCTACACCAATGGCGTACTCCCCCCTAGCTAGAGGGCACAAGGTGAGAGACCCCTCACTTGTTCAAATTGCGGATATCCTAGGGTGTACCCCTGCCCAAGTAGCCATAAAGTGGTGCATAGATTCAGGAGCGATTACGATACCAAAATCAAGCAACCCCGATAGAATCGTGGAGAATTTCCATTCTCAGAACATCGATATCGCACCAGTAATTGAACAACTCCAATCCATGGACGAGAACTACGTCTCCGGATGGGATCCCACGGTCGAGATATGAGGTTTAAACATGAATCAACCAGAGACTATAGAAGAGGAGTTGGCAATAATAGCCGAGGCCTTGGACGCCGGGATGGATCCATTCCCCCCGAAGAAGGAGGATTCCGGTTTTCTGAGGGCATCCCTCGGGTGGTTCATGATTATCATAATCTTCAGTTGGGTATCACAACTTCTCTACAGGTCATTGTGATTGGTAGTCCCTCCCGGATTCGAACCAGGGTCATGGCATCCAGAGTGCCATATGATGGACCACTACACTAAGGGACTAGCATCAACCCGACACAGGTCCAATATTTCAACGAATCCGAGCGATTCAATAATCATCTGGCTCTGAAACCAGCGTTAACTTCCGCCAGACTTTCGGGGCTAGGCCTCAGTTCACTATCGGCCAGATCCATCAGTGGGGTCTCTGTCAGCCCAAGATTATCGGTAGCTGTGGGCTGGTTCGGATTGTAGTAGAGTAGGCCTGTGACGTGTCGCCCCTGCTGAGTGCCATCATGAATGGCTTTCAAGGCAGCAACTGCATCCTCGGGGTCATGGTCAGAGGCAAGAGTCTCTAGCCTTAGTGTGGAGCCGTCGAAAAGTGGGATGTCACTGTACTCGCCTTCTGGGACTTCAACCTCTGAAAGAGGAGAGAAGTGAGAAATATAGTCTACGATATGTAGAACTTCATCGTTGGATTTCACATAGTTGTAGGACCTGTAAGACTCATCATTGTTGGCGAAAGTAACACATGGAGATATGACATCTATGATTGCCATTCCCCTATGACTCATCGCGGCCCTCAGCAGAGCAGTAAGCTGTTTCTTGCTACCGGAGAATGACCTAGCAACAAATGTGCACCCCAAGTTTACTGCCATCGCGCAGAGATCTATTGGGGCCTGCTCATTAGGAGTCCCCTTCTTCTTCTTCGATCCCTTTTCTACAGTAGCACTGTATTGTCCCTTGGTAAGTCCGTAAACGCCATTGTTTTCGATAATGTATACCATGTCTAGGTTTCTTCTAATTGCGTGTATGAACTGTCCAATCCCGATACTGGCGGTGTCGCCATCCCCTGAAACAGCAATGAAGGACAAATCCTTGTTAACCATATTTGCACCAGTTGTCACTGAAGGCATTCTACCATGAACTGTGTTGAAACCGTGACTCTTTCCAAGGAAGTAAGCGGGCGTCTTTGACGAGCATCCAATCCCGCTCATTTTTGCTATACCTTCTGGCCTGATTCCATTTTCCCATGCCGCTTGAATAATAACGTTAGATATCTGGTCGTGACCACATCCCGGACAAAGAGTTGATTTCCCCCCTTTGTATTCAGATTTCTCCAACTCGATAACATTCAGCTTAACCATACATCATCCCTCCAGTACCTCTATTACTCTATTTGCGTACTCTCTTGCCTTTGGGGGTAAACCATCACTGTAGGCCACAGAAAATAGCTTTGGGAGCAAATCAGTGGGGAGTTCTTTCCTCAGGATTCCATAGAGTTGTCCATCCCGATTGATTTCCATGACAACCACCTTTTCATGTCGTTCAATGAATTTTTCCACATCTGAATGATATGGAAGTGCTCTGACCCTGCAGGTGCTCACAGACAAACCCCTCTCCTCCAAAAGGTCATCGATTTCAACAATGGAATTCTCCATAGAGCCATAGAATATTATGCCAATTTCGCCATCTTCTTCCTCCCGAATGATCGGGGCAGGTAAAATATCCCTGGACCCGTCTATCTTTTTCCTCAATCGCTGCATGGCCTCATAGTAAACCTGGGGGTCTTCAGAGTAAACCCCGTCTTCATCATGACCAGTTCCTCTGTAGAGCATGGGAGCTAGACCGCTTCCGGGCAGGGTTCTGTAGGCGATACCGTCCCCATCTACATCCCTGTATCTGCCGAAGTTGGGTATCGCATCCATCTCTTCTTGGGTCCTGATAACCTTCCCTCTGTCCATCACTTCGCTAGGATATTCGAAGCCTGAGGTACTCCATCTGTTCATACCAAGGTCAAGATCCCCAAATCCGAAAATTAGAGTCTGAAACCTCTCTGCATAATCGAATGCTCTCCACCCGAATTCGAAACACTCATCTACTGTCCCTGGGATTAAAACGATATGTTGCGTATCCCCATGGCTCGCCTCGTAGCACATGGACAAGTCCCCTTGTTGAGTTCTTGTGGGCAGTCCGGTTGATGGCCCGGTTCGATTGATATCCCAAATTACTCCAGGAACCTCTGCGAAGTAGAAAAGGCCAATGAATTCGGACATCAGTGATATGCCTGGCCCACTGGTACAGGTCATCCCCCTGCCCCCTGCCCAGCCGGCACCAAGGACCATGCCGGCGGCGGCCAACTCGTCCTCGGCTTGAACCACTGCACATGTGAGCCCCCCATCCTCGCCCTCTCTGAGCTTGGGAATCCAACTGATAATTGACTCAGCAACTGAAGAAGATGGTGTGATAGGGTACCAGGATAGCATGGTTATCCCCCCATAGATGCATCCAAGTGCGACGGCTTCGTTGCCCTCTATCAGGTATGTATCCTTAGGCTTCTCTCTTCCTACGGCCGCAAATTTACAAACATCCCCCCAGTTATCCGCAGCGTACGCTCGAGCTTCGGATATCGCCTGAATATTCATGGAAATTGCCTTTTCCTTCCCTCTAAATTGTTGTTCTACGGCACTGGCTATCGCTTCCTCGTCTATTCCCAGCAGGTAGGCTATCCCACCAACATAGTACATATTCGCCATCAGTCTCGCCATCTTCGGACTTATGCCCCTGGCCATGGATGTCATCGGCATCCCGAGACACACGCAATCATCTCGTTCGACGGGAATTTTAACGTCTTGATTATAGATTATGATTGTGCCAGAATCCAGAGACGAGAGGTCCTTTTCCCAAGTGTCTTTGTTCATCAAAATCTGTATGTTCGTGTCGTCTCCAGGAGCTTGATAGCCCCTGTCACTGGCTCTGATGATGAACCATGTCGGTAAGCCGGAGATGTTACTCGGAAAGAGATTCTTTCCGCTGACCGGGACACCCATCTCAAAAAGAGAGTGAAGTATGATCAGATTGGCTGATTGTGACCCAGTACCATTGGCGGTTGCAACGTTGATTGTGAAATCGTTGTAGATTTTGTCCATTGAACTTATTCCCCGCCGCCCTAATGCAAGTGTCCTCGCAACCCTCTGCGACATGAGCCCGGTCTTAGCCGTTCCCCCGCAATATGCTCGAATTTTGCCTCCATGACCTTCCGTTGCCGTTTTGAAGGAAACCAGCCTCGCGCTCCTCATGCCCGCACCGGTAGAGCTCGCCAAATCTTGGTCCTCAGCAGAAGTAATGATGGAAAAAGGAGATCATAGTTCAGCTTTAGATGAACTTAGAACTTCGTGGGATCTCTGTGAGAACGACACTCAGAGAGCCAAGACTCTGAAGATGGCTGGTGATGCGGGCACTGCTCTGGGAGTAGAAGATCCAGACATGCAGAGGGTTCACTGGAGGAAGGCCCTGAAGAGCTACAGGAACTCCAGGAAGATGGACCCGAAGAATAAAGAAACCAGAAAGGCCATGAATAATCTTTCGTCCATGATGGATGCTAATGCTATCTCAAGGGGAGTTGGTTTCCAACTCATGGATGAGGGAAATCCCACCCCATTCGGCCTATTCGCAATAGTTGCGGTGATAATGATGTCTCTGGTTGCAGTAAAGGTAATTTCCGATATGCTGACTGAGGAAGAAGGAAATCCAGTTGTTTCAATGGAGGTGTCCTACGTAGACTCTGAAACCGGTCAGCGTACTTTGGGGACTATCGATATTGAGCTCTTCCAGGACGATGCCCCTGTTCATGTTGAGAACATGGTATTGCATGCTTCTCAGGGAAATTATGACAACACAATCTTCCACAGAATCATAGATGATTTCATGAACCAAGGAGGAGACATTGACAACCAAGATGGTAGAGGTGGTAATGCTGCGAAGTGGTTTGGATACTGTAATGGCGAGAGCCGAAGCAGCTCTTCAGCCTGCGAACAGAGTCAGTGGACGATACCTGATGAGGCAAATAACGGCCTCAAGCACGGTCCTGGAAAACTAGCCATGGCCAAGACCAGCGCTGCTAATACTGGCGGTAGCCAATTCTACATCGTGCCGACGGGAAGTACGCCCAGCCATCTCGATGGAGTTCACACCGTGTTTGGAGAGGTAACAAGTGGAATGTCTCACGTGGATGCAATAAATGAAGTTCAGACTGGTGACAATGACAAGCCCGTTGATGATGTTATTCTACTGTCAGTTTCCGTGAACTAGTTACCTTGTCCCTCACGTAGTCAAGTTGATGGGCAACCCTCCCGCCCGGAGGTATGGGTGTCCATGTCAACAGAAGATCCGTTCAATAGCCTCTCGACCTTCGAGACAGCGGAGGGGGAAGCTGGGGAGTATTATGGCCTCAAAGCACTAGAGGGCCTCGGATTGTGTCAATTAGATTCTCTCCCGTTCACGATAAGGTGCCTGCTAGAAGCGGCTCTCAGAAAGTGTGACGGCTTCCTTGTCACAGAGGATGATGTGAGGAAGATTGCAGGTTGGTCCCCCCACATGAAGCCATCAGAAATCCCATTCTCCCCTAGCAGAGTAATTCTTCAAGATTTCACTGGAGTCCCCGCAGTCGTTGACATCGCAGCCCTGAGGGATGCAATGGTCAACTTGGGAGGGGACCCTGAGAAAGTGAACCCGCAAGTCCCGGTAGATCTGGTTGTCGACCATTCCGTGCAGGTCGACTTCTCCGGGCTATTCCCCGATGCGAGGGAGAGGAATCTGGAGATGGAGTATCAGAGGAACATGGAGAGGTACAAATTCTTGAAGTGGGGCCAGCAGAGCCTGGATAGTTTCAGAGCAGTTCCCCCCGGAAGAGGAATTGTCCATCAGATTAATCTCGAGTGGATAGCGTCTGTGGCGCGCGAGGAGAAAGGCAAATGGATTCCAGATACCCTCGTAGGGACGGACTCCCACACTACCATGATCAACGGGCTAGGTGTTCTGGGTTGGGGCGTCGGAGGTATCGAAGCCGAGGCAGTTATGCTCGGTCAGCCGATATACATGCTGTTGCCCGAGGTAGTTGGTTTCGAGATAACCGGTAAAGCAATGGCAGGAGTGACAGCCACTGACGTAACTCTGAGGATTGTCGAGCTACTAAGAGAGCACGGATGTGTCGGTAAGTTTGTGGAATTTCACGGAGAGGGCCTCTCAAATCTGAGTCTCCCAGACAGGGCCACGATTGCGAATATGGCTCCTGAGTACGGAGCTACTTGTGGTTTCTTTCCAGTCGACGAGATAACCTTGGACTATCTGGCACTATCGGGAAGGGACGATTCCCATATTGAGAACGTAAGGAGGTACCTTTCGGCTCAGGGGCTATTCAGGACTCAGAATACCCCCTCTCCAGAATTCACAACATCTCTGTCGCTGAATCTAGGAACAGTTACTCCCTCAATGGCAGGACCCAAGAGGCCCCAAGACAGGGTCCCACTCTCTGGGATGAAAAGCCATTGGAGAGACAGTCTGAATGCACCATTGGGCCATCAAGGCCATGGTATCGATCCATCCAGAAACTCCACCAGAGTAGAGGTCAGCGGGAAAGACTGCACTCTAGGACACGGAGACGTAGTAATCGCAGCAATCACCAGTTGCACAAACACAAGCAATCCAAACGTCATGGTGGCTGCCGGATTAGTAGCTAAGAATGCCCATGAGAAGGGGCTGAAAATCAAACCATGGGTCAAGCCCAGCTTAGCTCCTGGAAGCAGGGTGGTTACTGAGTACCTAGACGCTAGTGGGCTTACTCCTTATTTGGAAGAGCTAGGATTCAATGTTGTCGGCTATGGTTGCACAACATGTATAGGAAATTCCGGGCCACTTGATGAGAACATAGAGGAAGCGATCGACAAAGGCGATCTTGTAGTCGGAAGTGTGCTATCTGGAAATAGAAACTTCGAAGGAAGGATCCACCAGAAGATTCTGGCCAACTACCTCGCTAGTCCGCCTCTAGTGGTCGCCTACGCGTTGTCTGGAACTCTAGACATGGACTTCGAGAGAGATCCCATCGGCGAATCTGAGGATGGCGAGCCAGTAATGCTTGCAGATATCTGGCCCAGCGATCAGAGTATCCGGGAAGCAGTGTCCTCTTGCATAGGTCCTGAGATGTTTAAGGATAGGTATTCCGATATCTTGGAAGAGCCGAAGTGGGATTCTATCCCAAGCTCGCCATCCCCTCTTTTCCCTTGGGACGAGGAATCAACCTACGTCAGACTACCTAGTTTCCTGGAGGGAATCCCCCTCAGCCCTCCCACTGTGGAGCCAATCAATTCTGCTAGAGTACTCCTAATGCTTGGAGACTCAGTAACCACTGACCACATTAGCCCTGCAGGCGCATTTCCAGAAGACGGACCTGCAGGAAAATATCTGGTCGAAAGGGGAGTCGTAAGAAGGGACTTCAACTCATTTGGAAGCAGGAGAGGTAATCACGAGGTCATGATGAGAGGGACTTTCGCCAACGTCAGGATCAGGAACCATCTTGCTCCTGGAACAGAAGGGGGATTCACCACTCATCTTCCTACAGGGGAAGTAACTACGATATTCGAAGCAAGCAGGAGATATATTTCCGAGGATACGGATCTAATAGTCCTAGCAGGCTCCCAATATGGCACTGGGAGCAGTAGGGATTGGGCCGCCAAGGGCACACTACTCTTGGGCGTTAGGGCAGTCATCGCTACATCCTTCGAGAGGATTCACAGATCTAACCTAGTGGGCATGGGAGTCCTCCCTCTGACGTTCCAAGAAGGAGATAATGCAGAGTCGATCGGGTTGGACGGTACAGAGGAAATCAATATCCCATCTTCTGGAGAATTGGAGCCTTTGTCAGAGATCGTTGTCTCCGCGAGAAAGTCAGACGGCTCGGTATTGTCTTTCCCAGTAACCGTCAGGCTCGACACCCCAGTGGACGTCGAATACTACAGAAATGGGGGAATTCTACAAACCGTTCTAAGGAAGCTAGCAAGTCAGTAACGGGTTAATAGGCAATGGAGTAAACTGGATAAATGGAGGGGAAACATGGGAGGCCCAGACAGAATTAGATTTCGATTCAGATCCAAGTCTGATGATATCGATATCATGCTGGAGGGAACTGAAAATCTGGTCAACTCGGCCAGATCATCAATAGGCATGAACGGTGCTATGGGATTTGTGAGGGAGATATCTACCGCAAATGGTACGGGCGGAAAAGGCAACTCTCAATCGGAGGATGGTCGAATTTCAAATATCGAACAGTCTCTGCCCGGCCCCCCTCCAGACCCCTCTAGAATACCCTCTGTGGTTAGGACAGTGGGCGAGCTGGACCTAGAGGGAGAAATTTCGGCTTTGGGGGCCTCAAAGCAAACCGATCCAGACATCTCAGCACTCGAGGAATTCCTATCCGAGGTCGAGCCACCTGAGCCCCTCGCCAACGTGCTCTCCGTGGATCCAATGGCAGAAGCGTGGCTCCAGCTTGTCCTCACGATGGTGGTTAGAGAACACGGCCATACCTCCCTTTCCATTTCTGACATAAACCGACTGCTGGGCGACAGAGTCAACAAGGGCGAGGTCGAGCTCAAGGTATTTCTCGATGGCCTGTGGAAACTTGGAAAATTGGAAAGAATACACGGAGGCGCTGAAGACCACTACTCTCCTAACCCAAGCTGGCTTGAATCCCATTGAGGTTTTCTGAGGCACATCGTAGTGCCGTTGAGATGCTTTTTTTCGATACAACCCCTATGGGGTTGCCACAATCATCGTTAGAGAAGGCATAAGAGCGGGTCGAATGTCCCGAAGACCATGTCGCTTAGTCCGCAGACCGCACAAGATAGATTCAGAGAAGGGAGGAAGGCACTTTTACTGGTGTTCCTCTTGCTAGCAATGCCACTCGCATCATTCGTTCCGGGTGCCAGTGCATCTCACATTACCCAGTACGCTGTTCAGAGGGATCCCTCGGATATCGCAATCGGGGATTTGGATTGTGATGGTGACAATGATATCGTGTCAGCCAGTGCAATGGGGCATTTCATCACGACACTTTACAATGATGGTTCTGGAGGATTCGCGGACAGGCAGGACGTATTCATTTCCAACAACAACTCACAGAGAGCTGGTTTCGTTGATACAGCCAACGGTGTCGACGTCGAGGTGGGAGACATTAACGGCGACGGAACAAACGACATAATCTACTACCAAGAGAATATCAGATTCGTCGGGGAAACATTCGTCAGGCCCGGAAATCTTACCGTACTATGGGGGGATTGCAATGGTGCAGTCAATACTTGGTCGGATACAGCGATTACCATCTCAAATCCCTACCACATAAGCATGGAAGTCGGAGACATCAACGATGATGGGAACGATGACATCGTCCTAGTTTCGATAGATGGCACATTCTCCAACCAATACATTCAGGTTTATCGTGGACCAGACCCAAGTTTGCTAACTAACCAGCAAACCCTTCCCGTGCCCCTGACAAGTGGGCTTTACACAGATGTTCTATTGGGACACTGGGGTGAGACGGTTCAAGGAGGCGGGATCGGTACGCCAATTGGTGATTGTGATGATCTTGATATGTGGCTCCTTAGAACCCCTCCATACAATGCAGGTGTTGGATATTCAGTAGGACACTACGATAATATGACAGTTTTAGAGTACGATTGTCTCCAAGACCAATTCCCAAACCCAATGACTCCAACCGCACAAGGGGTCCATGAGTTCAAGCTAGATGCGGAGCATAACTATCCAATGGGCGGAATGGATATTTCAGACACAGATGGAGATGGTGAGATAGATATGATTGCTGTCGTTGACGGCATCACGGGTAATATTTCCTACGCTGAAAAGGATGGAAGCCAATGGAACACACAAAACTATGTCGCTCTAGGCAACTACAAGGGCGCATCAATCACCATAGAGGATGTCAACAGAGACGGCGAGGCTGACTTCTTCGTTCCGACTGAGCTAACCTTGACAAGGTTGCAGGATTCTAGCGCTCAGAATCAAACTTTCCTTCTACTGGACAACCTAAGAGAAATTAACACAGTAGAGATCATTCTCGCAAATCCAGACGGGCCAGGATACCTCTCTTCACTATCCTTTGATGTTGGACGAAGGCCAACAATGGCTATTCCCGGGCAGCTACAAGGAGGCGAAGATAGTGCATTCGAAATTATCATCGGCCAGAGAGACTACTCTTACCGATTCGCCAACAATGCGATGTGGCTGGACACTCAGGGATGGGGAGGAGCGGGAGACTTCCTATCCGTCCTCTCTTTGGATAACGAAGATATGGGAATTACGGATGTTACCATAGCCCCTGCATCATTCAATCCCGCCACAGGTGAGACACAGCTTGGCGAGGGTACTAGATTCGTCAACGTGACCGTGAAGAATACCGGCCTTAACCCCCTATCGGGTTCAATCGATGTAGACCTCGAGGTCAAAGAGGTCCTAGGTGGAGTTGACACTGTTGTATACAGTAACGACTTCGATGGAAATGAGGTCGATACTAACTGTCCAGCATGCTCATTCTCCAAGGTGTCATACACAGGAATGTACGGCGACGGGTCTTCCTCATGGCACGAAGAATCGAACGCTTCAGTCGATGCAAATGGTACCGCAACAGATGACTGGTATGAAGCAGACAGCAATCCAACAACCTACATGTGGGCCGGATTAGACTACCAAGGGTCAGACAACCAGTCTGGATACTTCAACAACATGGACGAGGCAATAATTCTGGAGAACGTCGATCTAACGGGGGCAGATGCAGCCTACCTCGATATCTCCCTGTTCTGCTCCACCGCATTCTTTGAGCTATACCTGGCAGAGCAATATTCTGTAGTCGAGAGGTGGCTCTATGAGGACTCCTGCGGAATAGAAATATGGTCGGAGGGTAAAGGCTGGGAATCAGTCTTCTTTAACGGGGGATGGGATAACGAGAGGTACTTCAGGCTACTTTTCCAAGGAGTCGATCCCGAGTACAACACCTACAACGGAAACCAATTCTCTGTCACAGCCACAGGTTGGGAGGACTACACAGAGGGTGGCGGGGAATCAGATGAAGCTAATCAGCAGGAGTCAATAGACCTCACTCCCTATGCGGGACAAATTGTGGATATCAGGTTCAGATTCAGGAGTGGCTTACTCGGAAGCGTCGGACCCGAGGGCTCATCTCAAGATACTGAGTGGGATGGTTTCGCCTTTGATAACATCACAATAAGGAAGAGAGACGTAACATTCGGAACTCAAGAGGTCGTCTCAGATACGTTAACCTTCACCGATTTAGCCGCAGGCGCTTCCGAGGAAGTGAGCCTGACTGCGGATTTCGTGGACAACACAACGTATTTTGTCAAAACTGAGCTATCGAGCACTTCAGGATTCCAGAATATGGACGCAACCAACGATGAAGTTAGGTTCCAAACCACAGTAGCCAACCTATTCGACCCAGGACTGGCAGAGGAGCCATGGAAGAATCTTGAGAACGGCGTCAGATATGCTTCAGGAACTAGGGATGTCGAAGTTAGAGCCACCAATTGGGGTAACACTTTGACAGATTTCTCGGTCAAAGCTGAGATCTACAACGCAGAGCCAGACCTTGTGGGAATCGAGGACTTCTCCGGAGTGGACCCAATCTGGACTGATGACGGAAACGAGAATGGAAGCAGGATCGACGACTCTTCTGGGACGAACGACATGCTTCCACAGAATGTTGGAGTCTTCAAGAACTTCGCTTACTGGCTCGGACACCCCGATACAGGATACGGAGATGGTTGGAATGAAACCATGACTCTCGACCCCATACCGATAGCAGCAACAGGTGCAGACTTCACTTACCTGACCTTTGACTATTATGCCGAAGGAGACTTCCTTCAGGACTCAAATGGAAACATTCTCGCTGTCAGGGACGCAGCAAACCTTGAGATCTCCTGGACCAAGGAGGGAGAGTTATACCAGGGGGTAGTTTACGGGAGCTGGAATGACCTGAACGAGAATGGAATACAGAATACTAATCCTCAGGACCCAAATTTCCACAGGTGCGAGGATTTCGACCTGAATGGATATGACGAAGTTGAGTATTTCGGAGACCATTCAGACAGGCTCAATTCCGTTGTCTGGTTCGATACTGAGAACATCATGAAGTCAATCACACTAGATTTAACGCACATAGTCATACAGAACAGAACTAGCTCTGATTCTACCGATTGGAGGGACGAGTGTACTACACTAGCTGGATCCGAGGTAAGCCTCACATGGAGATTCCAGTCGAACGAGGACGGAATTAACGGTAATGCCGGACTTGCAGGATTCGCCATCGATAACATAAGAGTGGAGGAATTCACATTCGAATTCGATGCGAACTACACTGAAGAAGTAACGGGATTGGATGCCGCAGAATCCTCAACAGTCACTATTGCCAATCACGATTTCAGGAGTGGCATATACAGAATTGACGCTATGACCCTGATGGACACAACCGATCCAACAACAGCATGGTACAACGCAGAAGAAGTGAATCTGGCTAACAACATCTCAAGCATAATGTTCAGCATCGCCAGTGCTGAAATTACCCTCATGCAACCAGATGTTATGGAGTGTGTCACCGACATTACATACGAATGCGTTTATCCAATCGACGATCAAGCAATGCACAGCTTCTCCGTTCCTCTCCTGAACGGTGTAATTGATGGAGATTACACACTTACCATGTCAATAAAGGATCTCACAACAAACCAGCAGGTATTCGAACAAACCGCTGATAACGGTCCGTTCGCGCTCGAGCCTCATCAGAGAGCATGGGCCAACTGGTCGCAGCCATTCAACTCATGGGCTGACACGCATACCTACAACATCAGTTTCTCTGCAGAGGTAACAAAAGAAGACGGGTCGATAGAGCCATCTGGCAACGTCCGCTTCTTCATCATTACATTCTATGACCAGATAGATGTTGCAATCCTATCTAACCCCACAGACCAGAACCGTCTGCAGATGGTGAAGTCCGACCTTGAGGCAATGGGGATGAGTTATACGCAGATGAGGCTAGATAACTGGGATGAATACGCCACGCCTTCTTGGTTAGAGCACTACGACAAGGTTCTACTGCCCTGGCAGACGGATTACAACGTATACTACGGAGATTATTATGAGAAGCTAGCCTCTACTAGGGCATCAGACGGACTTTCTGTTGTAGACACCTTGGAGCAGTTCATGGTACAGGGAGGAACAACCCAGATTCACCTAGGGCCATACAGGGATGCTTACCAGCCAAGCAACCTACCATTTGGCATGGACATAGCAATGAGGAATCAGGTGAACTTCACAGAGGACAACAGGATCCTCAGTGAAGACATCACAATAGTCGACCCGTTCCACCCGATTATGGAAGACGTCGACTCTGCCGCATTCAGTGCCATAAACGGAGGAACTCACGTCGCTCTGTCAGGACTCGATACCGCGCAGGTTCAGTTCACACAGATACCACAGGTATGCGGTGGACGGATCAGCGATCCATCGGGTACATTCCACACTCTAATCCGAGACAATACATACGAGTCCCAGTCTTTGCTATCGATATGCAACAGGGGAGCCGGAGGGATGATTGTGACCACCATAGACGTGGAAAACCCCAGTGTTACCCAATCATTTGGTGGCGAGCAGATACCAATTCTCTCAAACCTGCTCGACTTCAGATTGACTCCTTACCCAGCGGACTTCGGAATTGCAGGCGAGGGATACGACTTGACCGTAAATGGCCAATCCCCCTCTATCGACTCAATAACTGGGGCATACTCAACTATGTACATAAAGAGCAACTCTGATCTATCCTTCGACTATGTCACCAATGTCCCTGGAGTTGTTGCAGACTGGACACTTTCATCTGGAAATAATGATTCAGTGACTGGCTGGGATGGTGCCATAATTGATGCTGGAGAGATTAGCCATACACAACAGAGTGCTCCAGAAATACCAACATTAGGATCTTTCTGTGTCGCAAACACCTCATCTAATACTGGATGCAGAATTGGTGCAGAATGGCTTCTGACTCTATACCTGCACGATGAAGAGGGACATACAAGAATCACCTACATCCGACTAGTGACTGATGATACACTGGCCGATGAGTTCAGGCCCATGGCCTCTGCCTCGATAATATCCAATCCATCAACATCCGAGTATATCTCCATGGACGGAACTAAGACTGTAGCAGGGACAGACTGGCCGATTTACAGAGTCAGACTTACTGAAACGGGCGACATCAGCTTAGCATTCACCGCTGAGAATAGCACGGACCCCGATGCTCCAGAAGGAGAATCAGGAATCGAGCTTTTCGAGTGGAAGGTATTCTTCGACTACCCTTGGGATAGCCAGAGCCCGACGTTGGAGGGTCACGTTTTCCAAGTCCCAGCATCTGTCACCGATGAGTGGACTTACACTTTCAGAAATCTAACCAGCAATCCAGATGGGACTCTGGAAAATGAAATCCGAGTTGAGCTTATTGTCTATGATAAAGCAGGAAAGCAGAGCGAGAAGCACAGGATGTACTTCATTGTCGTTGGCGAAAACTTCGGTGACGACCCTCCTATGGTGCAGTTCACAGCCCCAAGGCCAACAGACTCCCAGAGGGATGATCTCGTAGTCGTTACCGGCAACATGCTCACAGGTGCGGAGAATGGCGATGTGAAGGTCGAGATAGCCCTGAATGAATCAGTACTCGATTACTCCACTACTCAGAAAATAACCCAGAGAACCATTGGTAAGTTCAACCAATCTGACATGCTGAGTGACGGGGATACGTTCTCACTGACACTGGACATCTCAGATCTCTACCAGATTGAAACTGGTAAATCTGCAACTATATACATCCGTATCACCGAAGGAGATGGCTCACGCTACGTGTTGTCCGAAACGATAGACATCAGCTTAGTGCCTCGTGGAGGAGACTCCAGCGGAGGGGGCTCATCGGAAGGAGGCCTCAGTTCGACAATCCTTGTTGGAATTGGCGGGGCCCTACTCTTGGTATTGGTAGTCGTGGTAACTCTGGTACTCCGCGGACGATCCAGGGGAGATGTAGAGACTGACACCGTCGAACAGTTTGGAGGCGTGGAGACAATGGACCCGGTCGAGGCGTATGTTCAGCAAATGGTCGCATCGGGTTACGACGAGCAACAGGCAAGAGCATATGCAGAGCAGTATTACGCAAGCTATTACGAGCAACAGAGACGCGGTGGGGCATAGTATTGGACGTATCTGGAGACTTCACAGTAGCCGATATTGGCTTGGCTGATTCTGGTAGACTCAAGGTAGAGTGGGCTAGGAGCAGGATGCCTGCTCTAGCTTACCTAAGGGAGAAGGCAGAGCTAGAGCGCCCTCTTGATGGTCAGAGAATCGCTGGATGTTTACACGTAACCAAGGAAACGGCTGTCCTGATAGAAACACTTCAGGCGGCGGGCGCTGAGATATCCTGGTCAGGGTGCAATCCCCTCTCAACACAGGACGATGTTGCAGCATGGCTTGCCTCCGAGGGATATTCGATCCATGCATGGCATGGTCAGGACAACCAAGGATTCTACGATTGTATAGACAGAACCTTGGATTTGAAACCGACGCTAACTCTTGACGATGGTGCAGATCTAATTTACCGCGTCCATTCAAAGTTCAAGGACTTGGCTGAAGGAATAATCGGTGGGACAGAGGAGACCACAACAGGAGTTCACAGACTCAGGGCAATGGCGGACGCCGGAGAGCTTCTGTATCCAGTAATCGCAGTTAACGACGCTGAGACCAAGTGGGATTTCGATAATGTCCACGGAACGGGGCAGTCCACGATCGATGGCATCCTAAGGGCGACCAGCGTCCTCATTGCAGGAAAGAACTTCGTCGTAGCGGGGTACGGGCACTGTGGAAGGGGCTTGGCAATTAGGGCAAGGGGAATGGGCGCGAATGTGATAATCACAGAAATTGACCCAATCCCAGCTCTGAAGGCCACAATGGACGGCTTTAGGGTAATGAAAATGGATGATGCCGCCCCTCTTGGGGATCTTTTCTGTACAGCTACTGGCATGAAGGACGTCATCGTAGGTAGGCACTTCGACTCGATGAAAGATGGAGCAATAATCTGCAATACGGGGCATTACGACTGTGAGATTAGTATCACTGACTTGGAGGACAGGGCAACAGAGGTCTTCACTATCAGGGACAATAACGAGGCATTCACTATGTCAGATGGCAGGAGACTGCACCTTTTGGCCAGAGGGAGGTTGGTCAACCTAGCTGCTGCCGAGGGACACCCTAGCGAGGTCATGGATATGTCTTTCGCGAATCAGTTTCTGGCCCTGTGCAGACTCGCCAAGGAGGGTTCCAGCTATCAAAAAACGGTTTATGACATCCACCCAGAGCAGGATAGGGAATTGGCATCATTGAAGCTATCATCCTCGGGAATAACCATCGATGAGCTGACTGAGGATCAGAAATCGTATCTGCTCGACTTCTCAGCCGGGACCTAGTCGTGAAGCATCGGAATTGACAAGTCCCACTTCACTGGGATTTTCTCGTCCGATTCGACGATCAAAGCCACTCTCTCCCTGATTGCTGGCATCTTACCTTTCATCAGGGACGAATACAAGGGACTCTCTCTGATACTATTCGGTATACAGACTTGACCCGTGGTAGTTTCGTAATCTATCGCCCTTTCCAAATCTAGCGCATGCCTATTTATCGATTGTAGCAAATTCATACTTAGCCTACTTATTGCCATCACCGCTACGAGTAATATGATGAAAACAAGTGGTAAGGCCCAGCCAGAGTTACCTATGAAAATCATGCTAGCACTGCCAATGAAAAATGCTAGTGGAGCAACGAAAAGCATCAGGAATAGACCTTGCGAAATAGGCTTCTTTTTTTTCAGCCTTTCAATTATGTCCCACCTCGTATGCTTGGGTTGATTGGGCCTGAAAATCTCGTCCTCCTCCATCTTCGAGGCCTTGGAGACAGTCTGACTGACTCTGCCCATCCTCATCCTCAACCCTCCGTCAACAGTCTCCATCTCTGGTGAGAACATCTCCTCAATCAAATCAGCGCACTCTTCGTAGTACCCCATTCTAACAAGTATGGAGACTTGCTCAATAAGGGGAGTCACCTCAGCAGGCGCATGCTCCCTACGTTCCTCCCACCAGGTCAATGCATCTTCCATCATGCCTAAGTGATCCACAAGCAAGGTTCCACCAAGGTCCCAAGCCCTCCGATTTTCTGGATCTAGCTGTACTACTTTTTTGAGTGCCGTTACTGACTTTGCTGTTTGAACGAGACTAGGCATTTCTTGCTTACCTTTGGTTGGAGCTGGTAGCTCCATCCTCGCAATCATCATCCATGCATCGGAGTTATCTGGTTCTCCAATCACAAGCTCTCTGCAGATTCGAAGAGAGTCCTCTCTGTCACCCCTCTTTTCTGCTTCTATGGCATCCATCCAGAGGTCACCCTTGTCCCCTGTATCAACGACCATGTCAACCGGGTGAGGCATCAGTGCTTGAAGGATACTATTTCTGTTCTATGTTTTACCATTTATCATAACGATATCCCCGGTCCAGTGAAAAACTAATATCTCATCATTAAATCCTTTACCAAAACCAACTATCATCCCTCCGGAATTTCCTAGATACCTCTCATTCCATTCTCCATCTGTTTCTTCAAGTATCCAAATTGACCCAGTACAGAAGTCGCCATACAGATATCCGTCCCGAAGATTCTCAGGCCCCCAATCCATCCAGTACCCACCAGTTATGGAGCAGTTTCCATTTTCATGAGAGTAAGCCAATAACGGGTCAGTCAATCCATTTTCACCGTTATCTCGCGTACTTGAACAGCTCATTTCCTCTTGGAATTCCTGAAACCCTTCCCTCTCACTCCATCCTAGATTAGCCCTTTCGATTAGAGAAACCAGATTTACTTCCTCCCAGCAGTTCTGCCCCACGTCAGCAATCCATAAATCATCTGAGTTTCCAATGTCGAAGCGCCATGGATTTCTCAACCCACTGTGAAGTATGTATGGGTCTCCCGTCGAATTATCAAGAACCGCCAAAACCTCATTGTCCCTGAATTCAAACAGGAGAATTGCGCCCAGGGGACTGGACTGGTCCTGCCCGTGGGAGTGAGGATCATTCGCAGATCCACCATCGCCTAGCCCCCAGAGATAACTATTGTTGCCTGCGTGAACTAGGAATCCCCCGTTGTGATTCCTGTATGGTTGCTCAATTCTCTTCAGGACTGTAATTGAATCGGCATCAATCAAGCCATTATCACCTACTTCAGCCGATGACAGAACCAAGTCTGACTGATTTTCCCCTTCGCAAGTACCATCCTCAACATATGACAACAGAACCAATTTGGAATTTTCAAAATCCCCATCAAAAGAAAACCCTAGCAATCCCTGCTCCATGTGGCACCTACTAACTATCTCACTGAGATCCGCAACATCATCTAGGTTTTGTCCATCCCAAGATTTTATCATCCCGCTTAGGAATATAATCCACATTTTTCCATCCAGAGGATTTAGTAGGGAATGATGCGCAGTCTCTCCAAGCTGCAGAACAGTTTGACATTCAAGATCGTAACTCATCTGGCATCCATCAGAGATCGGGTCAGGCCACTCAAAGCCATCATCGGAGTCTCCTCCAAAACATCCCATGCTCAGAGACGAAAAAAGCAGTAGAGTCAACACCATTGCCGATTTCATAGGACCGCCATTGCAAGCTTTTCGGTGTTTGTTATATCTCTTTGTTTATTGATTCAAGAAAAGTATGCCTGTATTCCCGGGACATTGGAAACTGCATCTCCATAGGTTCCTAGGTGGGTATCAGCATTGGTTGCTACCATTCCATCAGTGTTTAGTAGGTCACTGAGGATTTCACGCCCCTCTGCATCTTCGTTTAATGAAACCAATGCATTCTGCACCTTCTCCACAGTCTCGATGTCCATGGTATCTGGGTTGTAGAGAGCTGGGTGGCTTGGTGCCTTACCAAACGAAGGAAGCATGACTAGCTCATCCAGATCCATGCACCAATCGTCTCCATCTGCAACTCCGTCATCGTTCTCATCGCAATACAAGCGGTAGGCGGTATCCTTAACCAGTGCTACATCTCCATAACCTGTCATCATGCACTTCATGGCTCCCTTATATCCGGAGTATTGGGTCCCTCCCTCTGGGATGCTCGAATCCTCACTGAAGAAGTTGGTCACTGTCGCTCTGAGGGAGTCGATATCATTGGGGTCTCCGATAACATCCGCATATCCATTCCCGATCAAGTATCCCATCGGAATGAGCATTCCCGCGCTCTTTAACCATCCTGTGTGACAGGACTTCTTGCCCTCCATCAGCGCGAATGGGTCCGTGTCCGGATCATCATCCAGATGGGCTGCTGCTATGTCTGAGTCAGCCTTGACCCATGCGGCAGCATTGTAGTAAACCCTTCCATCGGACTTCCACTCAGCCGCCAGAACATCCAAGTCGTATACTTCCCATCCAAGCCACGCGGCAGCACCGTCAACGAATCCGATATCTGCATTACCCTTGTCGATGGCCTCGATAATACCGCCAGATCCGGTGACTGGGTAAATCTCAACGTCCATTCCGGTTAGAGAACTCATCTTGTCAGCTAGGTGCTGAGGATTTTTGTCCCATATTAGGTAGGTATCCTGTACCTCGAAAGCTATCGTCAGACAATTTTCTTCATCCTCACAGGCTTCGTAGTTCACGTCAAAAATTAGATACAAAACTGCGGCTGAGAATACAATCCCTGCCATCAGGAACGCTTTATTTGTAACTGCCCAACTCTTGATTTCCTCTGCTCTCATGGTATTGTCGTAAAGAGGTTCAATGATAAAATTTAGGGTAGCCTAAACTCTTTCCGAGGACTACTCAAAAACCAAAAAACCACTTCATCTGAGCGAAAATCCACATAGTCTTAGACCTAGAGGCTCGAAACAGGTCAATCCTGTGCCTGCCCACTCTAACGAGTTTGATATCCGACTCATGAGCCCTTTTGCGCCAATAATCCCTACATTCTGATGGGAACGAGTCGATGAACCTACTCGGAGTGCACATCAACATCCATTTTTTCTTACATTCTACGGCATCGAAAATCTCATTTCTACAGTCATCAGAATGGACGTACTTGATTTCAATCATTACTCGCTCGTCTCTCTTATTCAGTTCCTCGACTATTTCCCTGAATTTCGGAATACTAATTCCTAGAGAGAGTCCTGCCCGATAGATATCATCAAATTTCATGTTCTTGGTATGAACCAACTCTCCCCGATACATGATCGAATCATCATGAAATACGAATATGACGCCATCACTAGACTCTCTTATATCAAATTCCCAATACCTAAATCTTCTGTCCGATACAAGGTCAAAAGAACCGAGAAGGCCTTCAAGCGTATTTTCCAGTTTCGTGCCAGAGGCTCCAAGCCTGTGACCTAGATTCTTCACCTTCTGCCACGCCCTCTAGAATGCCTTCTAACCCCTCTTTTGTCGGATTTCTGACCCCTTCCTCTGCGTGGCCCCGAGTTCCTGTTCGGACCTTCCCGTTTTTTCCTGCCCCTTCCGTTGTGAGATCTACTGGCTTGGCCCCGGGGCTTCCCACTTCGTCCCCTCTGGTAATTTTCAGGTCCCCTCGCGTTCCCATGAGTCCTCTTACCGCCTGATTTACGTGGAGCAATCTCAACCGGAGACCCCATCGCGCGCTCGACCTCCACTCCCTTGGAAATTGGAAAAACATGAACCAAACCCGAATCAACTGGTCCCAAAACAGTGTCTACTCTCCCTAGAACTTTACCTCCTTTGACACGAATGGTATCTCCGAGATTGGGTGACCTTCCTTCAAAGGATACCAATAGCCCCCTCATGTGAGAGATGTCCTCAACTCTTCCTGAAAATGTCATATCAAATCTTCCTTCTAGGTAGGATAACCCCGAGTGAGAATGCAATAATCAAACTCATCAATCCACTAGCCGGAAGTATTCCTGGAGGTTCATCAGCTGGTTCTTGTGGGCCAACAACGACTTGTTCGAATAATCGAGAATTATTCACCATCATCTCCACTTCAGAGCATTTTCCGGATTCATCACATCCCTCCACGATTACCCGGTGCTCCCCAGATTCCCAAAGCGTGAAGTCGATATGAGGGGTTGACCAAGAGTTTCCAGATACGCTCACAGAACCTGCCATCGCACCATTTAATTTCATCGTGAAAGAGACGGATTCTCCATCGGGATCGCTGTATTGCCCTCTCATCAACCAACAGCACCCTTCCCACTCAGAATCCGTGATAGAAATCAAAGGAGGAGTACTTTCTTTCACAATGCCTAACTCGTAAGTGTAGTCCATCGGGAAGACCTCATCACCTGTGATAATGATACGAATATCTACCAGTCCAGGAAGCATGTTAGAAGAGTCCCCTACTAAATCGATAGAGCCCGATGAAATAATTTCCACTGCCCCTATTTCTTGATTAACAGGTCCTTGAACTAGTTGAGCCACAACACTCAACGCTGGCCAGTTGGCTTCCGAATGAACAGTAATGTGATGGGGATTGGTTAATGTATCAGACTCGGAGTAAACTGAGAATGGGACTCCGATATGCCAGGTCCTCTCACTTGTAGCTAATCCTTCTCCGTCCGTCGCTTGACATGTGACATCTAACGTACCAGATTCTGGAATAATCGCCCTAATTGATCTGTCAGGCGCCTCATCCAACTCCATATCTGATCCATCTCGGCATGATATTTGCAGGTTTGAGGCCCCATTTTCATCGTAGAACCATCTTGAGACCGCATCATTCCAATCCGCCCAAATCACATCCCCTGAGAACGGGACAGGAAACCATGTGCCATTCGCTGGTGCATCATCTGTCCAGATGGGAGGGGCTGGTTCTGGAATTGGTTCGGTAGTGAAGTCGAAAAACAAATCTTCTCCCAACGGCCAATCCTCTCTATACCCATTGGGGCTAAGCTCCAAAGTCAGTGTACCATCTTCGTTTTCAATTAGATCGAAGGATGATGATCCATCACCTATACAACCCCCAACTGTCGGCGCCAATCCTCCAGCAGTAGACTCATTCAATCCAACATCCCTGCCTTCACATTCATCCCACATCTCCAAACGCAGGTTCTCCATCTCTGGGAAAGTGAAGTCAAACCTTGCTCCTGATAGGTTCGAGGCATTTATTGAGAATGTGAATTTGCTTGGGTCATCCACCCCAGAAATGGATAGCGTGGCATTCAGCCAGAGCTGGACCCTGCATTCGTCCATTCCAATATCGAATGAGACATCCGTGTCACAATCCCTATCTTCGTCGGGAATAACTGGGACTTCATTGCATTCGCTTCCGATGGATGAAGTACAGCTTCTCATTTGGGAATGTCGTGGAGGAACTATGTTCCACTCCTCAATCTCGACTCCATCCTCCTGCCAGCTAGTGTTCTTCCAATCGATTCCAACACCTCCTCTGTGTGCTGGCCCATCCCTAAGACCTATCCTAGTCAAGGTGTGCTCGATGCATTCGCTAGCTAAGGCCCTGAAGAATTCCCTCTCATCCGTGGAAAACCAACCGTCTCCTCCCTTGTTAGGGTCAAGCAGTTCCATGAATTCATCCATAGTTAGTCTTAATTCATCAGCCAAAGTTCCGTTGACCCAAGCTACTGCTTGGACATCGGCGCTTTCCCAATCGTCGTCGATGACGATATCAAAAGTGGCCTTGGAATACTCAAACATGTTCTCGAAAGTTATTGAGCCACATTGTTCCTCCAGACTTCCTCCACCTCCGCCGATTTGAAACATTTTATTTGAAACTGGATCTAGGTCATTATTCGCTCCTGTATCGCTCAAAGGCATGGAAATAACCGATAATACGACCACAAAGCAGAACCACGGAGCCTCGGATATGCCACGCATGTTTGTAATTTGAAGGGTCATCTAACATGACTCTATCGTACGAAATTAAAATTTAGGGATCCCTAAATTAAATATACTCTACCCCATTCGGCCCACTCAAGGAGATTAACATGAATCTGAAAATAACAAGCACAATGATGACAATGATGTTTCTGCTAAGCGCACTCGCAGGGTGCACTGGCGGAGATGAAGCGGTTGACCTGGACGACTCAGACGGAGGCTACGATTACGCTTCTAATGTCGACAATCACCGAATGCTGATGGGAGATGTCTGCGATATCAAGGACCTATCTGGAGCATATGACTGGGACGGTGTCATGGACATATATGAGGACGGAAAGTACGCAGAGAAGTCTGATGGCTCCTACAGGACGCTGATGGGCTTCGCTGACGCATCCGGTAAGAATCACGCATACGATGATTACTACGGCGCAGATGGCTCATGGAACGACTTCGTATCCGCTGCTATTGAGGGTACAGGACCGTTCGCAGGCGAGTCTGACACTGTCAGGGATCAAGCCACAGAGAAGGGAATCCAGAACGGTGTGATGACTGCATACGCTATCCACGAGCTCAACGCGGCCATCATCAAGGCTGAAGCTGGAAACTGGGGCCCTGATGACGCCCAGCACGCATGGGACGAGGGATGGGCATTCTACCACGGCCCAGATGATGCAGATGCAGACTACGATGGATGCGGGCCATTCGCAACTGCGGCAAAGAGAGGTGGAAACTTCGGGACTGGAGATGCGACAAACATCGCTACTCTAGCAGCAATGAACGATGGACTTACAGCATTGAAGAATGAAGACATGCAGGGAGTAATCGACGCACGTGACGAAGTTCTGAAGAACGTGGTTATCGTTTACTCACAAGCCTCCGTTAGGTATGCTTCGAAGATGACCGTTGACCTCGATGAGGCAAACGGCGACTACGACAAGCACCAAGCTGAGGGCCATGCATTCTTCAGAGTAATAGAGGCTTACGTAGCTGATTACACTGACGCATGCTACAACAACCAGACTCACGGAATGGCCTACATTGGAGCTGGTGAAGCAGCTAACTGTGATGGATTCTCTTGGGTCGAATCACCTAGTACTGGTGAAATGGTCTGCTACAACATGGGAGCAGGACACATGGTATATGCAGCAGCAACAACCGAGGAAATCTGCGATGGATTTGCCTCTGTCTTCCCAGAGAGCGGAATGCCAGGTTACTACGCTGACTACGGTGCATCCAAGATCGTCGAAATCTTCGACCTGAAGAACGACGGCGACACAGACGCAGATTACGAGGCCCATGTACGCATGTACCTACAACCTGCTTGGGATGCATTTGGCATCACAGCTGATGATATCGGAACACTTCAGTAATTGCTGAATCCTAAAGATATGGTCAAGGCTCTGCAGTGCTACTGCAGATGACACAACTTTTTGTTGGCAGGGGGCGCATTAGCGTCATAGACACACACCCAATCATCAATTTCGAATCCGCAGTTCGGAACGCCCCTTGTCAACACCCTGAAAATAGGGATTAGAAACTAAAAGCATCCAAATACCACAATCCTTGGTCGGTGGTGTGAAGTCATCAATAGCTCATCCAAAGCTGTCAACCGAGGGCGGGGTCAGAGCTTCAATGATGGCTCTTCTAATCATATCGTGCGCCGTCTCTGGTTGCTTGGGCCAAGATGTCTCCGAAGAAGGAAGAATTTCTATCACAATCGCCTACGAGGTTTCTCCAAACATGGTCGATCCTGGCTTGAGTCCACAGATTTTTTCGGATCACATATCTGAGATATCAAACTTTGACATTACAATAAGCATAGTCGACTCCAAGGTAGCCATGTTAGAGGCACTTAGGTTTGGAAATGTCGATGTCGCGTACATGGACAGTGGTAACGCGTGGATCGCGTGGAACCAATATGGAATAGAGGTTTTAGCCGCTGACCAAAAATCTGACGGAAGATCCTACTACAACGCAAACGCATGGGTGTTGAATGATAGTGATATGGCAATTGCCCATCTCGACTCAGATCAGCTCACTAACCCATTCTCCCTCATGGAAAGTAAGGTATCATGTCACACGGGTTGGCTAGACTCAGTTGGAATGATGCTTCCAATGGGCTTCTTGCTAGGTCTGGGATATGCGAATATTGTGGGGGATCCAAACGATATCGAATCACTCAGAGGAACAATCCATGGATACTTCAGTCAGGACTCTTCAATCCCTGATCCAGGAACGCCACTCTATGGATTTTCAGGAGCACTAAAATGCCTCTCAGAAGGGTCCGGGGACATAGCATTCGCCAAGGAAAACTCGATTCAAGATTTCTGTCCAATTGGAGATGATGAGTTTAGAGAAGACTGGTGCTTAGACAATAGCAGGTACGTAGCCCTCCCCTCCTTCGCAAAGGCACCAAGTGACGTTTTCGTTTACAATCCAGACTATCTCGATAATGAGACGCTCGAAGAGCTAACCAGACTTCTTACAACTCTTGATGATAATTACGAGTCATCTGAAATACTTTCCAATACTTTCGGAACGGAAGGAGTTGTCAAAACTAACTCAGATGAACACTTGGGAATCTACTCTTCTCTAGTATCAGGTATACCCGGCATATCAGCTTATTTCGTTGACGAGCAACCTTCGGGAGAAGACATCGCCATAACAGTAGATGAGCTGATAATAGCCTTCCAAATTGAGGAATCTACTAATGGAACCAATCAAGACCCGAATCTGCTGGCTGGATTCCTGAGTGAACGACTCGGAGTGAATGTATCAATAGTCTACGTCAAATCCGAATATGAAAAAATCAGCTCTCTTGAATCAGGGGAGTCGCACATAGCATTCATGCAACATACATCTTCCCTTGTTGCATGGAAGACACACGGATTAGCTGTTCTGGCTGCAATACAGAACGATGACCAAACCACGTCTTCGGCAATATCCGGATGGTCCTTATCAGGAAGCGGAATTTTAGAAAATGATGAGTCAGACAGTAGTATTATTGACCCCTATGGAACAACAAAGGGGGTTGTGTCTTGCCATACTGGTACTGATCCATACACTAACTCAATAGCACCACTATCCTACCTCATCGATATTGGACAGATATTGAATGATGATGAATCTCCATCTCTAAGTCAAGAATCACAAATCATATCTCACTTCAATTACAGCTCCTCGATACCAATGCCCAATTCTTCTTATTTTGGTGAATCAGGCGCAATAAGGTGCCTTTCTGAGGGATACGGAGAGATCGCATTCTTAAGTGATAATTACATTTTGAACGAATGCTCAGTATCAATCCAAGAAGGAGAGGACTGGTGTCTGGGGGAATCCAACTACACATCACTTGGAATTATCGGGAGCCTCCCTAGCACCTCCGTGATGTACAATCCCCTCGTCTTAGATACTAGGAGTAGGGCGTCAATACTTAACTCCCTAATCGATTTGAACTATGATATGTATTTGGAGAATTACTCCCGCCCAGGTTTCGGAACATATACCGGATGCTACGATATTTCGATCCACAAGGTATTCGAGAATATTCCAAAACAGAGCTGTGGAGACGAGATTCTAAAGAATATCTTGAAAGGGCCTGGAATAGTTAGAGCCAACTCACAAGAACATCTCGGCGGATATTCTGAAGATGTTCTAATGGTACCAGGTGGTTTCTACGCCGTCGAGGAGTTCATGTTGACAGAGTAACCTAATTTATGTTAGATAAATTTCCCTCCATCAATACCATATATGGGTTTAGGACCGCCTAAACCATACCATGGTGGCAGATATGCAGGCAGGCTCCAATCCCGACCAACCAATCTTGGTTCTGAAGGATGTGGCAATAGGATATGATTCCTCAGATCCACTTGTCAAAGTTCCTGATTTGCATGTCCTCCCCGGAGAAATAATTGCAATCGCAGGACCCTCAGGCATAGGTAAGTCAACCCTTCTAAGAACAATAGCTGGGTTGGTGAGCCCTATATCTGGAACCCTCAAAGTGTGTGGTAGAACCCTTCCAGAAAATCCTCCAAGAGGACATCTCGGCTATGTCCCCCAAAAACTAGGGCTCGTCCGGCACGCTAGCGTAAGACACAACGTGTATCAGGGTGCAAGAGCTGGAACTAACATACGGAAAGAAAGGCAAGATCGGTCTATTCGAGCCATAGAGGAAATGAAACTAACTGAAAAGTCCGGAGAACCGATTAGGAGGCTCTCAGGAGGGCAGCAGAGAAGAGTAGCGACCGCCCGTACTTTGGCCCAGAGGCCGAGACTGATTCTGGCAGACGAGTTCCTCAGTGAATTGGATGAAGAGACTCTTTCATCCGTTCTAGAAGCCGTAACGAACTATGTAAGGGAAAACAACGCATCATTGATAGTTGTCGAGCACGATATCACCAGAGCCAAGATGATGGCCGACAGGCTCCTGATAATAGACGATGGAAGAATGAACCCGTTCATTGAGGGAACTCAAGCATTGGAGGTAAATCCATGAGGGTAGCCATCGACAGTGGGATATTAACCAAATCCTTTCTTTTCATACTAATCTTAGCATTCCTTGTACTGAACGGTATGGTAAGTGATTGGGGAAGGCTAACTGGAGGTTTCGGAAATCTGAAAAATTTCTTCTATCAGTCACTTTGGCCTCCCGACTGGAGCGTTCTGGAACCCCAAGTGTACCCGGTATGCACTGCAAGATATCCCTTTGAGTTCACCTGCTCTACCGCGTGGATAGGAGTCATAGAGACAATCAAAATAGCGTTCGTAGCGACCGTCTTTGGCATGGCTCTGTCTTTTCCGCTCTCCCTTGCCGCCGCTCGAAACCTCAGTCCAGGGTGGCTATCCTTCTCATCTAGATTTATCCTATCAGCATTTAGAAGCCTCCCCAGCCTCATCTGGGCAATATTCTTTGTAATTCTAATTGGTATGGGGCCACTTTCAGGAGTTTTGGCAATGACAGTGTATACTGTGGGATACTTGGGTAAATTGTGGTATGAGGCGATAGAGGGCCTGAATAAGACTCCCTTGGAAGCCGCACAAGCAATGGGTTTGAGTCAGTATGAGACTGCCCTTGGTGTGGTCGTCCCCGAATCAGCAAATGAATTGATTTCCCACTCCATTTTCCTATTCGAGTACAACTTTAGATCCGGGACAATCATTGGCATAGTTGGAGCCGGAGGGATCGGGTATTACATTGACTTGTATCTAAGGTTCCTACAGTACGACAAGGTAATAGCTTATCTTCTCATAATATTCCTAGTGGTGCTAATAATCGACTTCATTTCCATTTATGCGAGGTCTTTCTTCACTGAAGATGACGATCTCAAGGCTCCCTCATGGTTCGAGGTCATATATGGCCTCGGAAGGGCAGCTAGTAATCCCTCATCCCTGTTTCGTGGTCGGCGATGATATCAAGAATCCGCAACGATCCTGATTGCTCCGTCTTCGTAGAATATCTGTATGCTATCTGGTACCTTCGTTGTAAGGGATGCTAGTGCTTGGTAGACTTCATCATTCTCCACCTTGAACGCCTCGGCCGCTCTCTCTGTCGACCATGGAACTTCTACGAAGTCAGATGCGGAAATCCACCTCAGAAGGCGACTCTCAAATTCTGTGAGATCTTCTACGGACAATACTATCGTTCCGCCTAGGGGATGGCACAAATCAACCTATCCCGGTGGAATGTCAGTTATCGACCATCATCTTGACAGCGTCTTCTGCCTCGATTCTTCCATCTAGAAGCTCCCCCAGGGCTCCGATGAAAGAGGTCTTTACGCCCAATTTTGGAGCCCTGGCCAGAAACATTCTGGTAGCCCTAACGCCCTCAGCCACCATGTGCATTTCATTCAGTGACTGGTCCAGACTCTTTCCTGAACCAAGCTTCTCCCCCAGGGTTCTATTCCTGCTCCGGGGGCTTGTCGCCGTGACGTACAGATCCCCAAGTCCCGCTGGTCCGAATGCGGTGGTTCTGGACGCTCCCATTGCCTCCAAGAGGACCATCCCTTCGCTAAATCCCTTCAAAACCAGAGCTGCCTTGAGGTTATCTCCACCGATAGAGTCTTTCAGTCCGTCTACCAATCCACATGCAAGGGCCACACAGTTCTTGTACGCGCCCCAAAGCTCTGCACCATTCGGGTCATCTGCTGGGAGAAGGAAGAGAGTCTCGGTGGAAAGCCTCTGGGAGATCCTTTCAGCGACTCCATGATCATGACATGCAACAATTGCTGTCGTTATGACTCCTCGAGCGACCTCTGGAGCTATGGTCGGGCCCGTCATCACAACCACTGGATTAGACTTCCCAGCTTCCTCCAACCTCCTTTCTATGGAATCAGAGATTAGCCCCGAACCACCCTCATCCTCCGGCGCCAGTCCCTTTGCCAGATCTAGAATCACCTGAGACGGCCTCAAACTTGGTACGATTCTGTCGATTACCTCGAGAATCACACCACTAGGGAGGGATAGCACGAGTATCTCGCAGGACTCGACAATATCAGAGAGCTCCATTGTGACCTGTAGCTCTGGTATCTCATGGCCATCCAGGTATTTCTCGTTCACAGATTTTGTCATCAAGGACTCATAGACCTCCTGCTCAATCGTCCAACCAAGGACATTGTGGCCGTCCTCACACCACACCTTGGCTAGGGCTGTACCCCAGTTGCCCAGTCCGATAACCCCGATTCGTGCCATGTACTGCCGCCCCAAAAGGGGGTTAAGACCCTATTCGATGGTTACCCCCCCATACGTTGAGTTCTTGACTGATGAATGATCTCGAGGAGTCAAGCAGGGGTACCCGAGTGGTCAAAGGGGCTGGGTTTAGGTCCCAGTGCGTAGTGCTTCGCAGGTTCAAATCCTGTCCCCTGCACCATAATCGTCCCACAATTCGCCACATCTTTGATAAACAGTGGATAATTGTATTATTCACATGACCAGACTAGATGTACTAATTGCCAGCCTATTGCTAATTGTAACCTCTCTCTCGGGATGTATTACCGAAGAACTGGTTGATGATATCCTGGGATGTATGGATGAGAACGCCGCCAACTACGAAGAAAATGCCACTACTGAATTAGTAGGTGACTGTATTTACATGGCTACCGCGGAGACTTTCATGGAAGCCATGACTGACGTGGGGAGCATCGAGGATATACTAGAAGACACTCCCAAGGCCGGATACTCTCAGTCGATTTCATCGAGCGAATGGAGCCAGGATTTGGGGATGCAGATGGACGTTGAGATAGAGGACATCGTAATGGCGGATCTTAATACCGACTCAGTCTACGTTCACAACTCAATTTCGATTGCAGGTCTATTGCAAATGGAATACACTCATGTGCAGGTCGGCGAGGTTGTCAATATCCACCTGTTGATGGGTGGAATGATGGCTCAAGGAGATGCAACAAATTCCGTATCCCAAACCCGTGATGCAACCCCCAATGTTTTGGAGGTAATCGCAGAACAGGCCGGACTCTTCTCTGGCGAAGATGATGACGGCGAAGATGATGATGGACCAGTCGTATCTGATGGTATTCCAGAAGACGCAGTAATTACAATCGCTATGAGCGATGATATGGAATCCCAAACCATGACAATGGAGTATACCGAGGATGGCGCTGAGATCACTACGACTATTCACATAGATCAGAATCAAGACCTTGTGTCTATGAGCGTGGAAAGCGACAACGGCTCTGCGACCTCATCACTAACGTATGAGGTGATGTGGGGAGATGCAATAGTCATCGAGGTGGATGACACACTTCCAAGAACCTCGATTCCAGTTTGGTTTGATTCTGAGATATTCGACGATGTCAACGACCACGATGACCACGGTGATGACGACTCAGAAGAGATGTTCCCATGCGATGGTGGGAATACTTGGATACCTTGGGATTGGGTGAATGACGGCTATGAAAATTGCGAGGACGGTTCCGATGAGTACGATGACCACGACGATCACAATGATGACAATGACCACGATGACCACGACGACCACGGTGACCACGACGATCACAATGATGACAATGACCACGATGACCACGACGACCACGGTGACCACGACGACGATTACGCATTCTACTGCTCAAATGACGGTGAAGATTACGCTGAATCAATGGGGGGAATCCTGTGCCCTGAAGGGCCAGGAGTAACTCCTGAA
>Ga0207985_1000012_pt1 | contig 52596 bp, 57 predicted proteins | sample ETNtaG_3_FD_185761 | JGI IMG/M metagenome (GOLD analysis project Ga0207985, IMG submission 185761) | Marine microbial and viral communities from oxygen minimum zone, Eastern Pacific Ocean - ETNP201302SV84 (SPAdes) (version 2) | ecosystem: Environmental > Aquatic > Marine > Unclassified ...
CGATTCACCATTGGGTGTCGATGGAGGGGGCCTTCTTTACTCATTCGTCATGCACCCTACCCTTTGTTACGTATGTATCATAGAGGGGATACTTTCCCTCTAGCCATCATTTTCTTTACGGTTCAAAGACAAGATATTCTTGCGTCGTCAGCCATTGCATAAAGCATAGCAAACATCACTGCCATTGAAACTGATAAGCCGAGAACCATACCACGGTGCCCATGTGAATTTTTACCTCTTGTGAGAAGGTAAGATTGGATATTAATCAACATAAGGATGGGTATCGAGAAAATCAATCCCCATCGAACATTAATATCGATGAATGAATCCGCACAACTGTATTCAGGAATGGCGTAACCATAAGCAATTAGAAAAAACATTACTATGGGCAGTATTAACCCGATTGCACCGTTGATTATGAAGGCTATAAAATTCCAAGATTTACGATTGGTCACATCGGCTTCAGGGTCCATATCTAGTGCAAGTAATCATGAATAATTTAAGTTTGGTTATATTATTCTCGTTTCTCCCTCATATGACCGATACGTAATGATTGGGTTTTATTTTATTCTCGCGTAAACCAGGGTACCGATAATGATGTGACGGAAGAAAGAATAAATGCTGACGCATAATCCTGCATAATATTCAGGAGTGATAGGGATGAGAGAGGCCAAGAAAACGTTTCCAGGGAGCATTATTTCAAAAATAGTCTTTGTCTTTTCAGCAGTTGGATCAGGGGGCTTATTGTTTGGCTCTATTTTTTCCGAGGGTGAAGATGTTTCGGGCATAACAGAAATTCTGCATCTGCCAAGGACAGAGCTCTTTGGAATCGATAGTACATACTACCTTGGCGTTGCACTAGCCTTGGTCGCTACCATAACACACCAGCACAAGGCCGTATTCACGAAGAGAGAGGATGAGGATAAAGTCCATTTTTGGAAACAAATTACTCCTTATTTCACATATGCAAGAAGGGAGTTTAACGTCGAGGATTTATCATATTGGGTAAAAAAAAGAAAGACTCGTGACTTTCCACTTGCGAACGTAACTGATATGGATCATGGTAAGACATCTACAACCACCACAACATATCTTTACGAAAACAAAAAGAAATTTTTCGTCTTGGATGGCAAAACTGACTACTTTCGTGAAATTCTTGGAAAGGGCCCCAGTAGGCGTCCAATGCACAAGAATTCATTGGTCGACCTGATGGTTAATTTTATTCGAAGAGGGTAGGATATTATCTAACGATGAAAAAGACGGATGATGGCTATCCATCGCTTCATAGATAGAGGATATCCTAGCGTAGTTGTCAATCAAATGATGATGAGCGTATCCATGTGATAATCCATTCTAGATTACACCTGTGTCCTCTCCTAGTATGATTTTGCGGGCCCACAGAATCCCAAACAACACTGAAAAAACTGCGGCAAGTATTGTAGCGCCCATCCCGCTGAATATGACAACAATTTCAAGGAACGAGTCACGTTCTAAAACATCTAGAATCTGTGGAAAGATATTTGTGAGGAGATTAATTCCGAAATATACCATATAGAGTGGAATAAGTAGCAGGAGGAGCGATTTCCTTTCCATGTTAGGTTTTGAGTTAAACGTCTTGAAAAATATTTCTCCGTAACGGTAGAGTAGGTAATTCTTCTCAAAACTACATGGGGCCGTTTACGGCCCTGTCTGTATCGATTAGGTTGTTACATGACCATGGATCCAATCATTCCATGGACCAAAGTTTCTCGTAGTCTGTATTTCCGAAACCCTGTGGAACGCCCCATCTCTTGATGTAGAAGTCTACAGGAACGGTGCCATTCCCCCTGTCTACGACATAGTTCTCATCGTAAATTGCCTCTACGATCGGTGCAGGCCCATCGTACCTCAAGTACCAATCCTCAGGGACGCCTGGCCCACTCTCAGTCCCATCTGGCCCGATCCAGTTATTTTTTGAAAACGAACCCTTGGCTGCTGCTGAGCGCGCCTTGCCCTCTGCGGCCTTGCGCTCGTTCTCAGCTTCTTCCCTCATCTCCTTAGTGGTATGATATACAATAAGTATCATGAGACATGTTATGACGGTGCCAACAAACGTCAAGAAAATCAGAAAAGCTCCTGGTTCATGAAATACCTCCTTAGTGACGATAATACTCGTCGTCTCATTGCTGTCTTCCGTGGATGTGAATTTTACATCATATGTGTTATTTATATACACGTCGATTTGCCCGATGAATTCATATCCAGGGATGCTTTCATTTGCATTATTGAAATAATCGCAATCTGAGGGGTCACATCGGTTAAATGAAGCACCGTCCCTGGGTATTGATACATCGACTGTCTTCCCTTCTTGTACCCACACTCTTATCCCCCCACGTATATCAGTTAACTCAACTATCCAGCTTTCGTCGGCGGTTCCTTCCCATATCACCTCTCCTGCGAATTGAGGATCCTCAGGACCATATTCATCATCCCAGAGCGAAAAATCGTCACCTTGATTGATAATTTCCCCAACACCTGTGATAATCAGGCCGGGGCCCAACAAGAGCAATATCCCAAACATAAAAAGGGGCTTGATTATCTCTCCCCAGGAACCTAACGACTCGTTCAGTTTCTCCTTCAGTTTGTCAAATTGGTCCACATTCACGCTGTGCTATTGGACATCATTCAAACTTTTCCATGCAATCTTCAGGCCATGATATGGATAGTTATTCTCGTATTTAGCGAGGGTGATATCTGATTTAGGTGAATAACGCACACTCATAGAGGTGCCCCCCAGTCGGAAGTCACAGCTGAATGATGGACAGACAATCTAGGAGTAGGGGGTATGGATATGTTTTCTGAGGACTTTCAATCGTTCGTATCATCAAGATACTCGACCAGGGACTTCCTTTCTACTCCGGTCCCTGATGATGTAATAGAGCAAATCATCGCAGATGGTTTGGCCGCACCTAGCTGGAGCAATACTCGGCCCATTCGGGTTGCTGTGGCAAAGGGGGACGTGAGAGACAGGCTTTCGAATGACTTCCTTTCCAGGTGGGAAGCGATAAAGGGGGCGCGTAATGGATTACTTGGTAAGATCAAAGCGGTACTGAGAAGACGGGGATTACCCACAAGCAACTGGATAATCACCAGGCCCTATCACAAAGACTTGATTGGCAGGTCCAAAAACCAAGGAATGAGTTTTTTCAATCATATTGGCATTGACAGAGAGGACAAGGTCGCACGCGATGAGGCTTGGGCAAGAAATTACGATTTCTTTGGGGCCCCTGTGGAGCTGTTCATTTTTACCCACAAATCACTAGGTAAATATTCTGCGTCAGATGCAGGATTATTCATGCAGAACCTTATTCTGTCGGCGCATTCCAAGGGGTTGGGAACATGTCCCCAAGGTGCAGTGGCAGTCTGGGAGGATGCCGTACGTAAGGAGTTTGAAATTAGCAAAAATTATTCCCTTCTCTGTGGCATATGCCTAGGTTACCCAAGTGACGAAAGGGTAAATTCCTTCAAGGCTGATCGACCTAGTCCATCTGAAATAATCCTACCAAAAAAATAAGCTCTAAATCGTGGATGATTGTACAATCGAAGAATTGGGGACTTATATTTCTAATAACGGATTATTGGTTGGAACTTTCGAAAGAGTCAGCGGCTTGCGATATGACTCCAAGTAACCTGTGAATCTCATCATCTTTGGGGAGTCCTCTCATTAGAACTCGGATCATAGTCTCCTCTATGCCTTGTTTTTTGTGCTCCTTGGTAGACATATTTTCCACTAATCTATTGATTTCGGATCTTAAAATCCTCCTGAGCTCTGGATCTAGTAATCTAGATTCTTGTCTTTCGATAGAGTGCTTATCTGAAATATTTGAGTACCAAGAGTAGCAGATTATCGATACTGCATGACTGAGGTTCAAAATTGGATAGCCTTCCCATGTAGGTATCGTTAACAGCAGGTCGCATTCATGTAACTGTTCATTCGTTAGTCCGATATCCTCAGGTCCGAATACAAATGCAACCTTTCCTTTGACCCCCTGGAGACGTTTAGGAATCTCCTCAGGGGTAACAAAATGTCTGAAAGATATCTTATCCCCTATTTCCCTCTTGCCAGATGTGCCTATGACTACTGAGCAGTCCTCTACCGCTTCTTTGATGCTATCAAAATGCGCGCAATTATCCAATATTTGTTGTGCGTGTTTTGCCCTATTCCTTGCTTCATCAGACCAGATTCCATCTCTGCCTACGACCCTCAACTCATTAATTCCGAAATTTAGTATCGTTCGTGCCACTGCACCTATGTTACCATCGTATTTGGGGCCAACTAAGACTATTGTGACCTTTCCGTTTTCGGCAGGGGTATCGATTTCTAACCTGCCTCCCATGTAAACTCCAAGAGAGTCCCATTCATCAGCTATCCGCTTAGTCGACACGCCTTTGTTTGTATCTTGTGATGTAGCCGGCTATCCAATTCCTCATTCTCTTATTTCCAACATCGGAAAATTCGCTTACGAGTTTTTTATTGTTGTCAAAGTCATCGGTGAATTGATCGGGATATAGCTCGAGGAGCCTTATTGCTCTTATTTTGATGAAAGAAGGTCTGATATTTCCCATTTTAATCCTCCAGTAATTTGACCTCGAGGGGGAACCCCTCTTCTCTGGTACAGACAACCTTGATTTTTCTTGGGGGCTTCTGCATTCCTCTGGACCAGATATAATGATTGACTGCCTCATCTATCCAGATGTCCTCATCCTCCCTCTTCTTCATGTGTCTAGCCACATGGTTTTTGATTTCGGTGATGGCTCTATTTGCCCTTCTTGTCCTGGGAACGTTCCATGCCGCCCTTAGGGGTATTGTCATCTCCTTGATCTCCGCCATGACCTCACCTCTGAAGCTTACTTCTTCTCCACATGTGTCTCTTTGGGTGTGTTGTAGTGTTGCGATTTGTTCTGAGCATAACCCATACTGGAACCCTTCTATTCTGTTTTGTGACCTTCATTAACCGCCTCTTCTTTGCATGGGGCTTGTTTCTTGCCATATTATCACACCTAATAATTCGAAAGTCCTGGGTGCCTCTCAACAGCTTGGTCCCTAACTTCGTGAGCAACTGAGTCCAGCAGGGATTGGCCTGCAGGAGTTAATACCTTTCCGTGATTGACGTTTCCAGCTGCATTCATCTTACTCTCGATGAGGCCGGCGTTGAACAGCTGTTGCATTATGGTTCTAGAGATGTTTCGTGATCCAGCAACGGCTCTGTTGGGTTTAACGCCTCTGTCCTTGGGGCCACCGAAATGTTGTGCCATGTGATTTGCCCCGATTGGCCCTAACTTGCCGACTTTCCTGAGTATTGCCGCTGACCTGATGAACCACCAATTATCCTGTGATGGAGGCCTTTCCCTGTGAGTACCAGTCTTGACGATGGAGGACCATTCAGGTGGAGTAATAGCCTCCATTTCGGCCAAACGAGCTGAAAGCTCACCTATCAGAAGGTCTGCCGGAACATCGTGATACGTAGTCATAGCCTCACCGAGCAACCGCGCGTCTAACAGTCCCTATTTAACCGTGATGACAAGGGAGTCGCAATACATGCACCCCTCAGAGAGTTGTTGGCCACTACAAGGATTGAAATTACTATCACTCTACGCTAATGTATGAGAAAGACGATGTCGCAGAATCCTAACATGCTTAGGACGATGATTGGAATCGGTCTAACTCTGATATTCGTATTGGGCTATGCAGTGTATTCTAACACTGTTGAGTCGGAGTATTATGGGTACAACACATCGAACGAGCCTGAGCCCTTGAGCCTAAATCAAGATGATTCGGGCATCTCTGAGTGGTATGTATCCACCAACTCTCCTATCACTTGGATCAATGTATCCGTTGCAGGTGCACCTGTAGATTCTGTCCTTAGAGTCCAAGCTGATGGTGTCTCATGGTATCACTCTCCACTACTAGGAGAGAACAAGGATTACCCGTTTAATTGTGAGGGTGACGGTGATTTCAGTGACTTAGTTGATACGTGTGCTTACTCCAATACGCACGAGCTACCTGTCCCGGACTCAGGTGACATCGTTATCAGAGGGATAGTTTCTTCCTTACTTCCAATCGAAGGGCTTGGCTACTTGCAAGCAGACGACCTGAATGAGGCAGAGGATCTTGCTAGTGACCTCATATATGGAGAAAGTGGGGTTGTAACATGGAGGATTGGGGTATACGACTCAGAAGGCAACTCGACTCCAAGTGAGAATGTGGTCATTACGGCTGATATCACTGTTCATGATTTAGTCGATGTAAAAGAGTTCGAAATCGATCCGATTGAGGAGTCTGTATATAGCTTGGCAACCCTGATTGGATGCTTCACTCTGATGCTGATCGTTCCACTTATAATCTACTTCTCGGCCATCTACAAAGCAAAGAAGGACGAAAGTGTGAGATTAGATGCACCATCTCTCGACTAGGCCTTTAGAATAACCAAATTAAGCTCTATGAACCGATTTATCGAGGAAGAGCAGCGTTCGTTGGCTGGAACTATTTCCTCATTGTAGCATTCTTCCATTATTTCGATAATCTCTCCGAATGACCTACTTCCGTCCATCAGCTCCCAAAGAGCCGAGTTTAGCTTGTCCAAAGGCCTCTTGAGATATTTTGGGGCTCTCAGAACTCTAGCCAGAAAACTCTCTACCAACGAGAAGTCTTTCTCGATCACAATCACAACTTGTCTGTTGGATATTCCATGTGATTGAATGGCGATGGAGTCATAGCCGAAACTGTCACTCAAAGTCCATTCGCATGGAAGCCTGACTGGTATGCTGTGGACTGAGACCGTCATGGATCACCCCAGTATCACCCATATCATCAGACTTACCATGCAACAGGTACCTGAGATCGCAAAGGACCTGGTTAGATTCTTCGCACGGAAGACGTTTTTAGAGACCCAAGTCATAACACCCAGGAGCGCGGACAAGAAAAGTAGAATCTCGCTACCGGGAGGCAATGTTTCCAAATCATCTCCTCAGTTTGATTGTGCTTTCGACTAGGGAAGAGGAGATGGAGGATACCCGATCGTTTAGGGAATCATCTTTCAAATTCCCATTCTCATCAAATGCATTTTTGATGTGAGGAATAGCCGCCTGTTCTGGTATCACCCATCCGTGAATCCATCTTGCGGCAATCCTCATGTGATTTAGGGTGTTATTACTTGGCTGACCACCCAGCGTCGATACCAAGCCAAAGACCTTCCCGGATGTGTGCTTTGAGTATAGCCAGTCAAGACTGTTTTTCATTACTCCACTCATGGTACCATGATATTCTGGACTAGAAAGTATGAATGCGTCAGCGTTAGTGGCCAATTCTTGGAATTCCTTAACATTGGGGTCGTCCCAACATCCATCTGCTCCTACAAGGGGGAGGGGTTTTGAACCATGATCCCAAACAGCGGTTGCTGCCCCCAGATTAGAACACTGTTCTAGCATGATCTCAAGTATTCTGCCATTCGCGGAGTCAAGGTCATATGTTCCGCAAATCCCCATGACCAGTATCTCATCACCCATAGATACGGATACAGGAGCCTGTATTCAAAATATGGGTAAGCATGACTTACACGGGCCCATCGTTAGACAATACTTATTTTTCATTCGTACATCGAAGAGACATGGATGGGAACGGGATAGCTCAAGTCTTGAGAGATGCTAAATCCCATGCAGACTCTGGAGATATGCTGATATCGAGCAAATTGTATACTAATGCTACAGAACTAGATTCAGAGAGCGATGCGGCTTGGTACGGCCTGGGTGTGGTTCAAACCATAAGAGGCATGCCAGATGAAGCTATAACTGCATTCGAGAACTCCTACAGGATAAATCCTAATCATGGTCCAACAATTGCCAACCTGGCAGTTCTATTAGAAAATTTGAATCCCGAGAGAGCTGCGAAACTCGCCACAGAGGGAATTGTAATATTAGGGAAAATACCTCAATTGGTGGAAATCGCAAATGGTTTTGAGGGGGAAAAATCCCGTGTTGTGACGGAGCCAGGGGCGATAGAAGACGAGGAGCTTATCATTCTCGAAAGTAGAGAGGTAATAGAAAATGATGTAATTCTAGAATCACGGCCTGTAGTGTCAATTCAAGACGTGATTGACAGATCTAAGTCAATGATTAAGGATAACAGGCCAGGTGACGCACTCACGGAAATAAGGTCAAAATTGGATGATGACGGTGCGCAAAGCTTCGAATTGTGGGCATTGTGTGCAACGTGCCTATCGATGATGGGACATACAAACGAATCTCTTGAGTCAATAGAATACGCTATTTCATTAGGTGATGATCGGGCAAAAACGCACTTCAATCATTCACAAATTCTTAGGGGACTGGGGAGAGATAATGATGCAATGAAATCTTTGGCCAGTGCACTCTTATCTGATCCAGAGCATCTGAGGAGCCTGGTTTCACTGGGCGAAATGAGAGCTGAATTGGGCAAACCGGAGGAAGCCATAGAAATTTGGGAAAAGGCGCTAGTCATCGAAGGGAGTCGCGATGTTGAGGCCAAGATTAACGAGGCTCGCCTGCTACTGAGTTCCGAGGACGAGGGGGACGCAGAACCAATTGTCACCAGCGTGGAAAATAAAATATCACAGGCTAAGGAAATGACAGAGGCAGGAGATCATGTCAATTCTGTGAGGGTTTGGAAGGAGCTTTTAGACGATAACAGGGAAGATCCGAAGATATGGGATGGAATGGCCGATTCTTTGTCTGCAGCGGGACACATAGACAGGGCACTACAGTGCAGACAGAAGGCTAGATCATTGGAGGACTCAGAACCATTAGAGGAAGTTATTGTTGAGGAGGAGCCTGACCTAATAGCCGCAGGAAACGAGGCTAAAGAGTTGCTAGAAAGTCAGGATCAGCCCACCGAGGCTGATCTCAATATTTCGATTGAATGGTATAACAAAGGTGTAAATCTACTCACCGAAGACAGGAGCTCAGAGGCCCTGAGTGCATTTGAAAAGGCGATCGGAGGTGCTCCCAGGGAAGAGCTAGAGTTGAGAGTAAAGGCTCAGGCAGGCCGGGGACATGCACTGTATCAGATGGGAAATTATGCGGACAGCATAAGATCGTATCATACTGCTATATCGATGAACCCAGAGGGAGTTGGGGGGAAGCTGCTCTACAACATGGGTTCTTCATATGCATCATTGGAGCTTTTTTCGGATGCAGTAAAGTGCTTCATACAAGCATTGGACAGGGGTCTTGACCAGCGGGACAGGGACCTCTGTAAAAAACAACTTAGCAGATGCAAGATACTCGCTAAGGAGCAGGCTAAGAGATCTAGCTAATCGAGACTCTCCCAGGTGAACTATAGACAGATATCTTATCATCCTTGACAAAACCAACTAACGTCATACCGTGTTCCATTGCCATCTCTATGGCTAACGAGCTCGGAGCACCGACAGCTACCATCAATGGAAAGCCGAACCTTATGGATTTCAATACTAGCTCAAAAGAGGCCCTGCCAGAAACAACTAGGAAGCCCTCCCCAGGGTTTTCTATACCCTCAGAGAGACATTTGCCAACTAGCTTGTCAACTGCATTGTGCCTTCCAACATCCTCAGCAATCAGTCTGAGATTGCCATCTGAATCGATAAATCCTGCGGCATGAGAACCACCAGTGAGTGAGAAAATATTCTGCGATGATCGGAGCATTCTAACAGATTTAACTATAGTCTCAAAGGAGTAATTGGAATTGGTATTAATTTGTTTGCCCTTGATGTGAAAAAGGTTCGAAATAGAGTCTCGTCCACAAAGGCCACAGGACGATGATATCGATGTTTTTCTCACATGCTCTATTGGGTTAAATTGAGAATCCTGGGATAATTCTATGTTACAGCAGTCCTCATCCATCTCCAGATTTATTACTTGATCTATTCCAGTTATGATGCCCTCCCCGAAAAGAAAACCAATCACTAGGTCTACATCCTCACCTGGAGTTCTCATAAGTACCCCCACAGAAAATACCTCATCTCTGAGCTCTAGGTTTACAGAAAGCGGGGATTCAGTGGCTACAGAATCGATCTCATAGCTCTTTGAGTTGATGGAAATCCTCTGAACATCTACATCCCTAACAGAATCCATGCAACTTCAGCACCCACCAAGTATTCATACATGACGATAAGGTTCACAACTGTTCAAATACGTTGGGCACTATCGGATTATGTGGGCATACTGGGTGGAGGGGGTTTCACGCTTCCTGTTGTCTCCGAAGTTGAGGTTGTGGATGTTTCCATAGACATGACTGATGCCGCCAGATCTGCCCTATCGGCTTCCATGGGTGGCGATGAGGACACTCATGTCCTACTGATAAGTGCCCAATCCGGTGGATGCTCAGGTTACATGTACGATATGGCTATAGTAGAGGCCCCAGATGCTTCGGGTTTCCAAATTATTGAAATCGATAAAATCAGGGTATTCATACACAACAAGGATAGTGTCATGCTCAATGGAATTAGGGTCGACTACAAGGACTCCCTAATGGGGGGTGGCTTTCAGATAGAGAACCCCAATGCTTCCAAATCCTGTGGATGCGGACAATCATTCAGTTGATATCATGAGCAAATCAGAGACTCCGAAAGCATTAGTATTCGAGTCTAAGTCCTGTATATCCATATTCAGTGGCGATGGACCTGCGGACCATCTGAATAATATTTTGACTGGTGACGTCAGTAAATTAGCCGATGGTGGGCGTGTAGATGCTTTAGTATGTGACTCCAATGGTAGAGTGAGGGACATATTGAGTTGTTTTGGTATAGGGAATGAAATAATTGTTCTGGGGATTTACGAAAACATGGCGGATACAAGATCCTTGTTAACAGCGGGAATTCCCTGGAACAAGGATCTGGTATTGTACGACGGTAACGATGCATTGAGGCATTTTATGATTCATGGAGAAGAGGCTATGGAATTGATTAAAATTCTTTATCCAGAGATTGGCAAATTTCCGGACAATAAATTTGTTTCAATTGGCGATGTCATAGTATCTAAGAATAGCATTTCTAATGGTAGACATATCGATATCCTTTACAGGTCCGATGATGATTCTTTTATGGCGAGAATTCTAGAAAATTCGGTTGATGTAGGGACTTATGAGGAATGGGAGGTTGTGAGGATGCAGTCTAGGTTCCCCTCTGCAAAGGAAGTTGATGGTACGCACCTTCCATCCGACATTGGCTTGGGAGAGCTGGTCTCATTGAACAAGGGATGCTACCCCGGTCAGGAAATACATGCCCGTCTGGATAGCAGGGGGTCTGAAAAAAAACACATTGTAACAATCACCTCATATGATCCTATTCCCCTTGGTAAGAGCAGGCTCGAGGGAGGATTAGCGATAGAAGTGACGTCGGCTACGGAATTTGGCGACAGGCATATCGCCTTGGCCGTGGCACCCAAACAAATTAGCAAAGGTCCCGTTTTAACTAGCATCGGCCAGGAATATGAGATAGCCTAGGACATCAATCGGTTTTTTCGTCATCTAGGTCAACCCTTGACTCGGCGTACTCTGCCATTGATTCGAGCCTCTTCATGAACTTTGACTGCGATCCTTCGGAGACGGAACTTGTGGCCTTTACTAGCCAAATGCCCCCGAAAGCGACTTCCCATAGTCCCAACGAATCGCTCCTGGTTCTCTTGAAAATGTAGTCCAGAAACGGTATCAGTATTGCAGAGAGGCAGATAGCGATGAATGCATTCATGAAGTCTCCACCCTCAATCCCAGAACTGTCTCCTAGCATTGATATTCCAAAGAAAACTCCGAGTAAGAATACGAAGTAGGAGGCTATTGTCGTGTTCTTTAGTGAGTGATAGATGAAATTTGCATTATTTCCCCTTGAGTTGACAAATTGAGTTCTAGATATCACATTGCCCATCGAATGGTTGAATCTAATCGGCATGACTACCATGTTGAAGACAGAGAGGATGATTGCTATAATCAGGGGCAGAGTTGTTGGAGTCTCCAATATAGCAAAACCTACGAATATCGCTATGATGAAGCCAAAATTAACTGCAAAATCAATGAAGACCCTTAGTGTTCCTCTTGCCTTCCCTGCTTCCTCGTATCCATCTGGCATAACCTTGGGTTCAGATTTGGCTCTTTTCTTCCTTGGAGCCTTTGGTGCCTTGGGCTCAGCCTTCTTTGATTTTTTAGATGACTTTTTCCTGGATTTCTTCGGCTTGGAAGCGACTGGCTCCGGCTCGACCTTTGCTACTGCTGCTACAGGCTTTTCCTCTTTCTTATCCTCATCTGAAATTTTCCCTGCCTTTTCTAGTAGACCCATTATTACACCTTACCTTACGAGTACAAATCGCCCATTTTCTGATATACTTCAAAACCCGGGGATGATATGAAATCCTCGATCTTGTCCTCTGGAAGCTCGCCAAGGACACGATTAATCATGGAGAAAAACTCAGCCCTCGTTTCCTCATCGCAATCTGAAGGGGACTCCCCCACGCTTTGGAATAGTGGAAAGTCATCCGATGATACGAAAGAGTCGATAAATTCCTCTTCCATATCCCCCAGGAGATTGTTGACAACATCAAAGAATTCTGAGAAGAGGTTATTGTCACCGTCTTCTTCGCTAACTTCCTCAGAGTCTTCATCCTCGGACTCAGGTGCGGAAATAAGTTCCACAGTTGGCTTTATTGCCAGGAGATCCTGTTGTTGTTTCTTCCTCAATACAATAATCTCCCTATCAAGCTCCGAGCCGAATCTGTCGGAAAATCTGTCCATAAGTGAACCCACTTGTCCCGATGATAGCCTGTCTATGTGCCCGTACATGCTTTCTCTACTTTCAACAGATGGGGCGTCCGAGCCGGACTTTCTCTTTTCCCAGTGGCTATGAAAATCAGACGATTGAGCAGGATTAGAATCGTCGGCTGCAGGTTCAGTGGGAGAAGGCTCGCTAGCTACATTTGTGGGTGAGGGAAGGGGCGGGGGGAGAGGTGGAGGGGGTGGGAAATTGATGCCAGGTGGGGGCGGGGGCATTGGCAATCCATTGGGCCCTTTGCCCTCCTCCTCCTCGTCCGGCATGCTCGTCTCGGTCCAATTCCAGAACTCTACACTATTCAACATTCTGTGATTAAGCATGCATATCGGGGCGCATTAGTGTATGATGGCCCAACCCTTGAGTGCAAGAAAGGTTGCCATTGACTCGTGAACATTGAAGACATCTCCAGAAGAACCAGATACGTCTTGACCAGAAATTCTCGTAGTCACGTCATCCTTGACCAGCTCAACTTTGTACATATTCTGAGTGCTAAAAACTGAGGATTCCTCCATGGCGTTGAAAGGATTAGCCCCCTCAGGATTGAGTCTTTCCAAGGGAAATTCTGTAACTCTCAGGCCGGACTTTCCGTGCAGACTTCCAACCCACCTGATAACCCTCTTGATGTCCACAGTAACGTTCTCATCTGTTTCGCCTACTGCCAGTGGTGCGCCTTTTACTAGTTCCCAAAAAGCCTCATTCAATTTTTTGGTTGTGAAAACTGTCCTACTATTGTCCTCCCTTAGCCTGGCGATTCTCCCTCCTGTTGTGGACTCCGAGGCTAATTTTTTGATGAGATCCTTAGAACATGAAAAGTTCCTTGATTTTAGATTGGAATGTAAGTCGTTAACCAGTTGTGAATTTTTCTCACTCGAGGAAATCGCTGCCAAAGTATCGATGACATCTTCAAAGCCAATATCGATCCTCTGGGACCAGCCGATATTTGGACCTGCCATCACAGATTGTACGTCTATCCCGATACCGGTTATGTAATTGACTATTTCACGCCTAGCATTAGAATCGAGATGTAATAACGAGGGGTCTCTAACGTGAATATGAAATCCCCTGTGTCCTGAGAAAGTTGTTTGAACATACTTTTGTTTGAATCCGAATTCAGGCTCTAGAAAGTCAGACCATAAGCTCCAAGCCTGTTCCTGAATCTTGTCCATCATCCCTGGAAAGTCATTGTCGGACACCCCTGGAAGATGATCCCCATCGAGGTCAAAAATCAAATCCGCACCAAGCCACCCCTTGTCACTCATCTTTCTCTGGCTCGGATCTTTGTAATACGCAGTACTGTGAAAACAAGAGTGCGGGGTCCTCGTCTGTAAGTATGAAAGGAGGTCTTCCTTGGTTGGCAGGGCCCTATGCCGGTCTGGTGGTTTTGAACCCCATGGTATGAACATCCATTCCCTAGAGCGAAGCCTCGGAGGAGCCCAGATGTCTTCTGTGGTCAAGGATCTGTAATAATCCCCGAATCTAAGGGCGTACCTGCTCCATCCCGTAGCCACATCATTAAGACGGGTACTTGGCACATGAAGGTGCGCATTTAATCCATCAGAAGTTTGGTTGGGACATCACGCGAGTCAGTAGCAGAATTATTCCCCATTATCTCAACGTACGCCTCATAGCATACATACTGGTTATCGACAACTATCGCTTCTGAGAAAGTGATTGGTTTTCCTGTGATTGAGCAGATTGGGCCCAATTGACCTGTTGCAGTAGAGAGCTTGTTGGGGTCAGGCATGAATGCCCGTTGTGGCTTGAGCTATTCACTCTTACTACGGAGATTTTTCACACGGAGGAATTTTCAATCTAATTGTGCTCGGAAGCACATGAGCCTGATACAATCCTACAAGGTAGGACACTCGCCGGACCCCGATGACGCCTTCATGTTTCATGCAATGACAACTGGGGCAATAGATACGGGTGGAAGGAATTACGAACATGTTCTGCTGGACATTGAGACTCTCAACAAGCACGCTACAAATGGGGACTATGAGGTATCAGCTGTTAGTATTCATTCATTTCCCGAGATATCTGATAAATATCACCTCATGAATTGTGGTGCTTCCATGGGAGAAGGTTACGGGCCAATGATAATTTCAAGCAGGGAGATGGAAATAGAAGAGGCAAAAAATCTGGTATTCGCCATACCTGGAGTAGGTACCAGTGCCTATCTTGCACTGAGATTGGCTTTGGGGGATGTGAAGTTTGAGGTGGTTCCTTTCGATGAGATAATGCCAGCAGTTCAGAGGGGGGACTTTGACGTGGGGGTGATTATTCACGAAGGCCAGTTGACCTGGAAAAATGAGGGCGTCTATTTGATTCTTGACTTGGGCATATGGTGGAACGAGAAAACTGGCCTGCCTCTACCATTAGGTGGAAATGTAGTCAGGAAAGATCTCGGGATGGAGTTGTGTAGTGAAATAACAAATGACGTGAGGAATAGTATCGAGCACTCACTTAACAATCCCGACGAAGCATTGCGATTTGCAAAGAAATGGGGAAGAGGCATAGATGATTCTACGAATGAAGAGTTTGTTGGTATGTACGTGAACAGCAGGACTCTGGATTATGGCGATGACGGAAGAGAGGCAATTAGGCTCTTTCTAAAAGAAGGTCAGGCGATAGGAATGGTAAGAAAGGATCTTGATGTGGACTCAATAGTGTTTGTAGGTTCGGGTGAATAAATGGGTGGCAGAAAACCTGAGGTAAGTGAGTTTGACTCCGTAGATCCAGCACCACCTAGTGATGACCGAAATGTTGCGAGGCTCAGAGAAACGATATGCAACGAAGAAGAGAAGATGTTCCAGAGGATGCGTGCACTTTTCGCATTAAGAAACATTGGAGGGGCGGATTCGGTAGAAGCTTTGGCCGCCGCATTTTCTTCATCCTCGGCCCTGTTGAAACATGAGATTGCATATGTAATGGGCCAGATGCAGGATTCTTCAGCAGTACCGTTTTTGATAGAGAGACTAGAAGATTTTGATGAGGATGTCATGGTAAGACATGAGGCGGCTGAGGCATTGGGAGCCATAGGAGATAGAACTGCGTTGGGAGTTCTAGAGAGATTCAAGGACGATAGGGATATCGTAGTGGCAGAGTCATGCGAAGTCGCGTTGGACCTATTGGACTGGGTTGCCAGTAAGAGACTGGACTACTCTGAGTGAATATCTAGCCAGACTGGCTCACTTTCCATGCCACATCCGTCCTTTAGAAATCTCATTAATCCCTGAATGTCTTCGTCTGACATCTTATTCCTTACCTCAGTTTCGAAGTATTCCTCTACCCTATCCTCGGGGAATCCCATTTTTTTGGAAGTTCTGGATATGACTTTCTTCCTCCACTTACGATCATTATTGAAAGTCTCTATCTGACTAATCATTTGAGAGTGTGCCTTTAGTAAAACATCCCTTGGTGAATCTCTCCTAGCTACGAAAACACCGAAAACCATCGGAAGTCCAGTTACCCGGGTCCACTCTTCACCTAAGTCCATTCTAACAAGCTCGGGATTGGATATTGACGCAAGTATGGCCCTGTCACCTATCAATAAGGCTCCATCGCACTTCTCGAGCATAGAGTTGATATCCGGCCCTGACTCCACAAATTTTGGATCTAATCCGCGGTTCTTTACTATCCAATTGAGCAAGACCTTCGATGTGGATGAGTCAGTTGGGAGTGCTATATCCCTCATGTTTTCAATAGGCCGGTTCCCAAATAGTAAAACCGAGCCTACGTTTCCATTGCTTACAATTCCTATTTCAGGAAGAAGCATCAAATCTTCATTATTTGAGGCATAGTCTGCTGATGGTATGGGCGCCGCAATGCAATCCCTACGCATAACATGCCCAGTAAGCCATGCCGGAGGCGCTGATAGAATGGTCCACTCGGGATTTAACCCGTCAAAAATTGGATCACAATTTGAGAAGGAGACACGCCCGATGACATTTTTCCAACTCATCTCATCCCTCCAATGCGACCACGGGAAGTGATTTTGATGGCTTGCCTTCTGGAAGATTGATGATTTCGAATTTGGAGTAGGTGGAGTTGCGCTTTACTGGAACCGAGCCTGTCTTCACAATCATCCTTGCAAGTTGCTCGGAGCTAGTCGTAAGGCTTGTTTTACTGCCGGCCTCGTGCATAATTTCCTCATGGCCAACAGTTCCATCTAAATCATCGGCACCGCAATTAATGGCGAAGGATGCGAGTTTGTCACCAATATTCATCCTGTAAGCTTTGATGTGTGGAATGTTATCCAACATTAACCTGGAAACTGATATCATCCTTATTGTCTCAAGTCCAGATGAGAGCTGAGCCTCCGGAAGTCTTGTCTTGTCAGGAAGGAATGGATAAGGAACAAAGCACTGGAACCCACCTGACAAGTCTTGTTGTTCCCTCAACCTTAGGAGGTGGGTGATCCTGTCCTCAATGGTCTCTATAGTTCCAAAAAGCATAGTACAGTTTGTCGGCATTCCTAGTGAGTGAGCGATTCCATGAATATCCAAATACTCGTCTGAGGATTCCTTCCCCATACAAATTCTATCTCTGACACTGTCTACTAAAATTTCAGCGCCACCCCCGGGGAGAGAGTCAAGGCCGGACTTGGAAAGTACTGACAGCGTCTCTTCGATGGAAAGAGATGACCTTGTTGACAGGTGCTTTATCTCGACTGCTGTTAGGGCCTTAATGTGGATTTTCGGGAATTCTTCCTTGACTGAATAAAAGAGCTGGCAATATTCGTTTACCGTCCAAGTAGGGTGAAGGCCACCAACTGTATGGACTTCGTCGATGCTATCTGAGTACGGACGTATCCTATCGAGATATTGATCGGAGTTCAGAGTGTATGCATCGGGGTGCCTAGGGCCTTTCCTAAATGCACAAAATCTACATGCTAGAACACAAATATTAGTTGAATTTACATGTAAATTCTCATTGAAAAATACTTTTTTTGAGAACCTGGAATTTTTGACCATGTTAGCAAGAGAAGTCACCGATGAAATCTCTTTCTCTTTCATCAATTCAACACCTTGGTCGAATGATAGTCTACCATCTGAAACTAGTGTTTCTAGACAGTCGAGGGCGATTTTACTGGATCTCACAGCTAATGGGACCTCCATTGAGGAGAGGGCTTCCCTCCAATTGGGATTGGAATACATCATCGCCTCGTCTGACATGCTGATGGTAATCTGGTCTGGCATCGCCGTGATAAGAATTCGTCTACGTTCACGTTACGACCGTCCGGAAAGCATCATTAGTTAGATTTTCTAGCAGGTCCATGAATTCAGCAGACCGGGCATCTGATATGACAACATCACAGCTAGGCGAGTTGGCTTTGAGATGTCGGAGGCACATAGTGAAAATGATTCATGCTGCTGGTGCTGGTCATCCTGGAGGATCATTGTCCGCGATCGATATCATTGCTGCCCTTTATGGAAATCAACTAAGGTTCGATGTCGGCAACCCAGATTGGGCGGATAGGGATCGATTCATCATGAGCAAAGGTCACGCGAGCCCTGCCGTCTACTCGATTCTGTTCGAAATGGGCTTCATCACTGAAGATGACATGATGTCATTTCGTAAGTTGGGCTCAGTTTGTCAAGGCCACGTGGATATGAAATGGACAAACGGGGTCGATTTCTCGGCAGGAAGCTTGGGGATGGGGCTGTCTTTCGGACTAGGATGTGCATTAGCCGCAAGGATGGATTCTAGTAATCGTGATGTTTGGGTGATGGTTGGAGATGGAGAAATACAGGAGGGGCAGTTTTGGGAGGCTGCGATGGCCGCTGATTTTCATTCCGTGGGAAGATTGAATCTTATTGTTGATAGGAATCGGATACAGAACGATGATTTTGTAGAGGTCCAAATGGAGGTCGGGGACGTCGGGGCAAAGCTTGCTTCGTTTGGCTGGGATGTAATGGAAATTGATGGACATGATATGGAACAGGTATCACAGGCAATACAATGGTCTTCGTCAATGACAGCCTCTCCAACAGCGATCGTGGCTCATACAATCAAGGGGAAGGGTGTTTCTTTTATGGAGGATAATCCTTCATTCCATGGTAAAGCCCCGAACGATAACGAGCTGGTAATAGCGTTGGAGGAGTTGTCATGAGTGCTCCATCAACCGGTGGAGCCTCGAGAGATGGATACGGCTCTGCACTACTGAGGTTGGCCGATGATCCGCGTGTAGTCGTACTGGAGGCAGATTTGGGAAAATCAACAAAGTCTTGCCTTTTCAGAGAGGCTAATCCAGAAAGAACAGTCTCTCTCGGTATTGCGGAACAGAATATGATTTTGGTAGGAGCTGGAATGGCGTCATCAGGAAAGATTCCGTTTGCAAGTACCTTTGCAATTTTCACTGAGAGGGGATTCGAACAAGTTAGGAATGGTGTTGCCAGACCTGGCTTGGTGGTGCATCTTTGTGGCAGCCATGGAGGCATACATACTGGAACAGACGGAAGTAGCGCTCAGTCAATAGAAGATCTGGCGTTGTACAGGACCATACCGGGAATGACAGTAATACACCCTTGTGACGATCTCTCATCGGAAGAGCTAACTATTCAGTTACTTGATCATGGGAAGCCTTCATACACCAGAACTGCCAGAAACAAGACGCCCAGAATGTACGATGAGGAAAGTTGTAAGAAGCTTAGGATTGGCAAGGGGTCGATACTTCGTGAGGGATCTGATGTGGCTATAATTGCTTGTGGAGTGATGGTCTCCGAGGCCATCAGAGCGGCAGAGGAGCTGTCAAAAAATGGGGTCGAGTCTACCGTCGTCGACATGCACACGATTAAGCCGCTGGATACAGAGTTGATTGATGAGCTCGTTCAAGAATGCAAGGGAATTGTTACTGCGGAAGATCATTCGGTAATTGGAGGACTAGGGAGTGCGGTCTCTGAGCACGTTTCGTACAGAGGAGGGGTTCCGATTAGGATGGTAGGGGTTTCTGATAGATTTGGGGAAAGTGGCGAGCCGGGAGAGCTAATGAATCTCATGGGGATAACTTACAGAGATATCGTGGATTCATGTGAATCTCTACTGTCTTGAATCTAACATTTTCGCATTCGGATTGGGGTTTCATTCATGAAGTATCCAATCGGCCGAGGAGCCATGGAGGACTCTGACAAGATTAAGGGGGTCCTTGATGGAACGATAGATCCCTCTGAGATTAGTGGAGATAAGAAGCTTTATTCTATGGCTGAGAGAATATATGGAAGAGAAGCATTGGAGGAGATGGGAGTTGAGCCTCCAGTCGAACCTCCCGAGAGTGGCATAAAAGCAATGAATGGAAATGGCGGGGTTGAGATACCGATAAAAGACGCCGTGGGCACAGTGAATCTTGTCTCCCGAAAGAAACCTCGGAGAAGAGTTGTTTTGCCTCTTATTATGTTCACACTACTGACGATTTCTGGTTTCAACGTCCTAGTCGGAATAGGTACCGTTCTACCAATATGTGAAGATGAGCCCCCAGAGCAGGAGCTTGAATTCAGCTCTAGTGCGCAGTTGCAGAACAACACTCTGTTCATTGTTTGGAAGATGACTGGACTCAATAACGGCTCTTCCTACACAATAAAGTGGCAAGTTTCTCAGAATGGCTCGGCAGAGATAGTAGATACTGGTAATTCGACTTGGGTTTCAGATAATGATCCAGTTAGATTTGATAATAGAAATTGGTATGTCGACGCCCCTCCCTACTCGTATTTGTCAACGCTTTATGAAGATGATTTGATAGTGGCATTCTCCAATGGTTCGGGAGATTCCATTACAACTCTTTCCGAGGAAACAAATCGGGTTTCTTATTGTGACTCAAACACCCGCCTTATTTGGACCGAATATCAGGATTTTGAGAATAAGGATGCTTGGGGAGAATCCGGCACTGGTGAAATTGCAGATGGTGCGATGATGATGCTTTTTGCATTAATGATGATTATCACTGCTAGGAAGAGAAGCTAATACATCCTGGCTAGATGTTGCTTCTTGGTTGTCTTCTTTCCGGTGATTACGCATTTCCTGGGTTTTTCATATTCCTCAACGCATTCTCCAAGCATTGTAAGTCCCGAAAGCTTCTCTAGAATTTCTGCGTCGGAATCAGTTCCACAGAATGGAAATGAATACACCATTCCATCCACTATTGGAGAAGTGAATTGGTGTCCTTCCCCATCATTTGAAATCTCAGGGAGTTCCGAAACGAGATCAGAGAAATGTCCACCAGCCCTATCTCTAAGCGCGTCTGCAACGGAAACCAATGCTGAATTTACGGAGTTTAGAATATCGCTTATTGGGGCCTCGTATTTCTCACCAGTTCTCTCGGATATAATGCAATTTCCAGAGTCAATGTCCCTTGGTCCCAGCTCAAGCCTTATTGGCACTCCCTTGATTTCCCAGTCATAGTGCTTAACACCGGGCCTGACGTCTCTATCGTCAACGTATGTCCTTAATCCAGCATCATTAAGACTGTCTCTTATCTTATGGATAGCGGGTATTACATCATCCCTCACATGGGAGGCAATGGGAAGTAGGACTACTTGGTAAGGGGCGACGGCTGGAGGCATTATTAGTCCCTTATCGTCTCCATGCATTCCAACCAATGACCCGAGCAACCTCTCGGACATGCCAAATGTGGTCTGATGGCAAAACTGATTCTCTCCGTTTTGATCCTCATACTTGAGATCGAAGGCCCTAGCCCATTGATCCCTGTAATGGTGATAGGTTGCAACCTGTAAGGTTCTTCCATTTGGCATGACAACATCGGCAGCCATAGTGTACCATGCACCGGGGAATGTATCCCAAACAGGCCTCTTGGAGACAAGGCTCGGAAGACATAGGTCGTGCAGAATCCTTTGAACCATGGTTGCATCTTCAGAAATTTGCTCTGTAGCCCCTTTCTCATCCTTATGTACCGTATGTGCCTCGAAAAAGTGAATCTCTCTTACTCTAATGAATGACCTAGTCTGTTTGGTCTCGTATCGGAAGGTATTGACAATTTGGAATGTTTTCAGAGGAAGATCGGAATGACTTCTGACCCAAAGTGAGAACATTGTATACATGGGCGTCTCAGAGGTTGGTCTGAGGAACATGGGTGCTTCTAACTCATTCTCCCCGCCATGGGTTACCCAATATACTTCTTTTTTGAAGCCGGAGTCCTCTTCTTCCATCCTGAGTTCAGAGGGGTCTACACCTGCTTCTCTGGCAGCTTTCAACCTCGAGACTAGCTTGTTTTCCTTATCTAGAAGATTCTCAGGGACTAGTAATGGGAATCTATGTTCATGATGGTCTGTTAGGGCCATCTGCTCTCTCGCCAAACCATCGATAAGGGACATCGCCTTGAGGCCATATGGCTTCCATACATCCATTCCCTTGATCGGGTACCTTTTATCCACCAAATCAGCTATCTCAACAATTGAAGGGTACCAGGAGTTGAAATCTGATTTTGGGGGTATTCCCCTCTTGGCCTTTCCCGGGGCGCCCATGTAACGCCGAGAACGAGTTCGGTTTGAATAATTCGTATATTAACGGGCCTAATTGGAGATAAATTCCTCTATTTTCGCGCAAAGAGATTGCAAATCGGGAACCTCGGTTGTACTGCCATTAGAATCAACTAGCCAACACCTAGGAGCATCGGGATCGACCAAATCCTGTAGCCGATTAGCAATGACCGCATCAAGTGAATAATTGTCCATCTGCAACTTTGCCTTATCAATTAATTCAGAATGACCAATATTGCTTTCAAGCTTGAACCCTATTGAGATGCTCCCTTCTATGTTGGAAAGAATCTCTGGAATCTGCTTTTTTGTCGGTACTAGGCTTATCGAGATATTCGCGTCACCACTGGGAATCTTTCCAGAAACTACCTCGGGGACATAATCTAGTACGGCCGCAGAGAATATCCATACATCTGGGACTTCTTCTTTGGATACTTCCTTCGCTTCATTCAACATTTCTTCTGGAGAGGTACGGTGTCTGACATCAGGAAGTTTGAAACTCGGGGTTGACGAAGTATTTCCAGCAATACAAATCACATCATGGCCCATTCTGTATAAAAATTCTGAAATTGACCACCCTGTATTTCCTGAAGATGTATTTACAATACTGCGAATATCATCAATTGGGGAAGAGTTAGCCCCTAGGGTCAAGGCAATTTTTTTCCTTTTCGGAAGAGATGAGTTAACGATATGGCATAGCTGTGAAACAATCTCGATTGGATCCGATTGTTTCCTTTTTCCCTCTCTTTCCTCATCTAGGATGATATGGGAGCCTTCTTTCTCAAGTGAGTCCAGTAAATCCCCAGTTACAGGGTCGTCAAAAAGATCAGAATGCATTGAAGGGACAAATATCAGTGGCGTTCCGTTCCCTCGGGCTGCAGATAGAGCCATCATCACCGGAGAGTCCATTATTCCATTCAGATGCTTGGCGATTGAGTTCCTGGTAGCCGGAGCTACCACGATGGCGTCGTAGTTCCCCAGTTGCGACATTGATGAATCCCAAGCAGTGATAACTTCTGATCCAGTACCCCAAGAGATAGCTAAGGGAGTTATCACTTTGGTCGCCTCTTTTGTCATGATGGGGTGAACGGTTGCACCGTGTCTCCTAATCTCCCTTGACAACTTGACTGACTCTACCGCAGCGATTCCACCGGTTATTGCCAATAGTATGCGCTTATTGGCCAGAGATTCGCCATGGAGGCTTACGCCGGTGTCCGAGACCATGCTTTCGGATTGCCGAGTGATTCATGAGTGCGTCGCTCCTGTGGGGCTTGAAACGCATGAGCCGGGGCATGGAATCTATAGTCAGACACGTGTCAATTCTGATTTTCTTATTATCCTTAGTACAGATATTAGTGATTTTCAGTCTACCTTATGAGAATTCAATTTTCTTCATATTCCCCTTGGTTCTAGGATTAGTTTCTGTACCGATTTCTATACTGGGCTCCGTTCTTTTGAGATTGCGCAAGGGAGCTGGAATTTTCATCAGCACAATCTCTTTGGGTTGCCTAGGGATATGTTTCATTACTGAGGGGTTCTTGATTATCTTCACAGGACCTTCGGTCATAATCGGAGGGTTGTACGTACTTCTTGGGATAACATCATTGAGAAGAATCCCGACGATGAACAACCCCTCGTTCGTATCATGGTTTGGAGGAGCAAAGGAAATTGGGGTATCGCCAGTGGGTGAGAAGGAGGTTGTTGCATTATGCCCCCATTGCTCAAGCATCTTAGCTGTGATTCCGTCTCTGCTCACGGAGGCAGACAGGTGCCCTGAATGTGACGGTCTATTGGTTGTCTAGATTCTCTCAAGTGAAACTGAGATTCCCATCCCGCCCCCAATGCACATTGTTGCAACGGCCTTGCTCGATCCTGTCCTTTTGAGTAAAGAGGCTGCCTTTCCAACTATTCTGGCTCCGGAAGCTCCAAGGGGATGGCCTATTGATATTGCACCACCATCGATGTTTACTTTGCCTCGATCGATGGATAGTTCACCTATCACTGCGAGGCTTTGAGACGAGAATGCTTCGTTGATTTCAAAAATGTCCACGTCCCCAATTTCCCAGCCTGACCTCTGAAGAACTAGTTTAGTCGAGGAGATAGGGCCTATTCCCATCAGCTCTGGGGGACAACCTGTAACTGCGCTGGAAACGATCCTGGCCAAAGGTTCCATGCCGTTCCTTTCGGCGAACTCCTCACTGCAAATCAACATGCAAACAACCCCGTCAGTCAATGGAGAGGATGTTGCCGCTGTGACAGTACCATTTTCGACAAAAACTGGACTTAGTTTAGACATTGACTCCAAACTAGTATCCCTCATGCAACCATCCTCTTCTATGATTCCAATATCGTTCTCAATAGGGCATATTTCTTCTTTGAAGTACCCATTATCCCGTGCGTAGATAGCCTTGGAGTGGGAGTCAAGAGCAAACTCCTCTTGAGCAAGTCTGGATATTTCCCAAGAGTCTGCAACATTTTCGGCTGTAATTCCCATATTGATGTAGGCCTCCGGAAACTCTGCTTCCAAAGAAGGGTGGGGGCTCCAGTTGAAACCCCTTCTTTTCACCCTGCTCATGGATTCTACACCAGCACATAGGAAGCACTCCCCCCATCCTGATTGAATGCTAGAAGCGGCGGCCATAATTGCTTGCATGGAAGACCCGCACAACCTATTGATTGTCATACCCGGGACACTGACAGGTAATTCTCCCAAGAATGTGGCTAATCTTCCTATGTTGTAACCTTGCTCGCCCTCCGGATAAGCACAACCGACAATGATATCATCAATCTCACTGGTGTCGAATAGGTTTCTTTCTAGAAGCGCCTTTGTGACTTGCGAGAGCATTTCATCTGGACGTGTTTCCGACAGCTCCCCCTTGTGTGCACGATGGAATGGACTCCTCATCCAATCGACAATTACCACTCCCACATGTCCCGGAGGTACTAGGGGAAAATAACCCTTGGTAGGTAAATTGCGTGTAGGCGACCGACCGAGAGGTTCATGAGAAGGCTTCAACTGGGAGGGGTGATAATATGATTAGAGAGTGTGCAACACATGGCTATTTTTCGGATGACGATCTTTGTCCGGCCTGTAATTCAGAGGGCAAGTTCATCATGAGGGGGAATGAAAGAGACTCAATAGCGAGAAGACTGGCTTTGGTGCTTAGGCATGCCCCAGAGAAGTTTGACTTAGAGATGGATATCAATGGATGGATAGATATCAAAGACATCATTAGGCAATTCAAGAAGTCCAATGAAAGAAGGTATCACTGGCTAAGGCCACACCATTTTAGGGCGATATCCGAAACAGATCCTAAGGGCAGATACGAGGTAAGGGGGAACATGATTAGGGCAACCTATGGGCATAGTGTGGAGATAGAGCTAGATCTTCCCACAGACAATATCCCACCCTCTCTCTTCTATCCATGCTCACCAGATGAGGCTGAGAATCTCCTAGAGGTCGGAATCTCTCCGAGCGGTAGATCCCACGTACATCTTTCAGCTACGGTTAGGTCAGCCGCAGAGGCCGGTAAGGTCCATCACAGTAGCCCATCAATTTTGGAAGTGGACACTGCTTCTATGGTGGCTTCCGGCGAAACAGTGTGGCACGCGGGCGTCACCGTGTACCTGGTGGACTCAGTTGCTGGTGAATATCTCAGCGTTCTGCCTTCTGATGACCCAGAGTTCCAGTTGGCCAGGGCAAAGTGGGACGAAGAAGAGTAACTAAATCTCTTCTCCGCAAACAGGGCAAAAATCAAGATCTGCCAGCAACAGAGAAGAACATTTTGGGCAGGCATTAGAATCATTACTTGTAACCATTTCATTTCTATTTTCAATAGACCTAACCGCTGAATCCCTCTCTATGAAGGGCGATGGCGATTCGAGTGATTCGAGCTTCTGCAAGGAATCCCTGAAAGAGATGGTCTCTGAGATGGCGGATTCGATGTGGGTTCTTCTCCTCTGCCTCTCTTCGGGATCCTCGATATGGTCTGTAGCTGCAAGCTTGGCTTGGAGCCACCTTTGGAAAATCTCGACGTCTCCGGGCTCGCTCATATCTGTCCCAGTGCCCACATAGAAATGAACCTTTCAATAATCTGATAGGAGAACCCAAATCTGATTAGCGTGTCAGAGAAGTCATGGTGGCCAAGGTGGTGGTTAAACTAGGAGGCGGCCTAATTACGGATAAGTCGTCCATAAAGACTCCTAGATTGGACATTATAGACTCAATCTGTGACGAAATATCTAATCTAGTTTCCTCGGGAATTTCGGTAATTATCGTACATGGAGCAGGCTCATACGGACATTTGCTAGCCAAAAAATGGTCCTTATCTCAAGGTCTAAGAAAGGATTTTTCTCGACAGCAGCGTGAAGCAGTTCAGGTTGTCAGGAGCGATATGAGGGAGCTCAGTAGTTTTGTGTCAAAGTCACTCAGGGACAGAGGGCTAGAGACGATCACCTTCCCCCCTTCGGAATGGGCCAAAAACACAGGAGACTCCTTTGAAGGAGACGTTTCAGTGTTCGATTCTTTTCATGGTAATGTGGTACCTATTACTTTTGGAGATATAGTGAATGTCGATGGAGCCGCAGAATTTGGAATCCTATCTGGCGACGACTTGATGGCCAGAATTTCTATTGAGATCCCTTCGGTAACTCATTGCGTTTTTTTGCTTGGAGATGCTGATGGTATGATGGACAAACCGCCTCATTTAGAAGGATCGAAATTGATAAAATTGTGGAAATCTGGAGAATTTGTGGAAATGGCACACAACACCGAACAGGATGTAACAGGAGGAATTGAGCTCAAAGCGGAAAGGGCATCGCTTATATCGAAAAAAGTAGACGAGGTATGGTTCATCAATGGTAATTGTCCAGAAAGACTGTCCGAGCTACTTACAGACGGCACCACCATTGGTACGAAAGTAGTCAGTTGATTGGATTCTGTTATATGTCGTTGGTTTGTCCCGGCAACATGGCCGATGCGAACGGCGCCCTGTCGGGACATGATAGCATGCAGGCTGAAATGATGGACGAGCGATGCATCCTTGTGGATAGCGATGACTTGGTATTGGGAAGTGAGACCAAGCTGACCTGCCACTATGGAGATGGGCTATTGCACAGGGCTTTCAGTGTCCTTATTTTTGACTCTGAAGATAGGCTTCTGATTCAACAAAGGTCTACTGAAAAAATTACATTTCCCGGCATTTGGGCTAATTCTTGTTGTAGCCACCCATTAGATATTGATGGAGAAAACGGTGATCCGGCTCAAGGTTGTATCAACGCCGCCATCAGGAAGCTTCCTCAAGAGTTGGGGATCAGCCCAGAAGTGGCAAATTCTATTGAATTCAAACATATTGGTTCTTTTCAGTATAAGTGTAGATGGAATGATGAATGGTTAGAAAATGAAGTTGACCACGTCCTAGTGGCTAGAGTACAAGATTTAGAAGTCTCTCCAAATAGTAATGAGATATCAGATTACATTTGGGCGGATTCTAAGGAGATAGCCGAAATCATAGATGGTTCTGGAAGATGGGCGTCTGAGTTAGTCGCACCATGGTTTAGACTCCTTTGGAAGGAGTTCCTTGATGAGGGGTATCCCAATGTCATGGAAATTGAAGAAAGAGGTGGGGTTGTAAAATTCGGAGAAGTCGATATCCATGCAACTTTGACACCTCCTGGATCATCTCTGATGAATGCTCTGAAGAGTCATCGAAATGATGTAGAGTCTGAAATAATGAAGAGCTTGTCAAAAATAAAGCAGGAAAGGTTGCATGGTGCGATGAAGCATCTCTTTACTGGTGGGGGAAAGAGGCTCAGGGCAATAATGCCGAAGCTCGTAGGTGATGCAGTTGGGGGCTCTAATACAGGTCACAATACTCTCGGTGCGTCCATTGAGATAATCCATAACTTCACTTTGGTGCATGATGATATTATGGATCAGGATCCGATAAGAAGAGGGCTTGATGCAGTACACGTGGCATACGACGATGCAACCGCAATCAATGCTGGTGATGCAATGCTCGCTGTCGCATTCGAGATCCTAGCTGAATCGGAGGACATCGAGGCTGATGTCCTTGTTTTCCTTGTGAAGTCCATCGGAGAGATGGTGAGAAGAGTAGCGGAGGGGCAGATGATAGATATGGAATTCGAGAAAAGAGACAAGGTCTCTGAAGATGAATACATTGAGATGATTGCAGGAAAAACATCTGCCATGTTCGAAACCTGTGCGATGACTGGCGCAAAGTTGTCCGGTGCGAGTGATGAAGTGGTGAGATCAATGGCTGAATGGGGGCTAAATATGGGACTTTGTTTCCAGTTGATGGATGACCTGATAGATATCACAGGAGATACGGAAACCCTTGGGAAACCCGCTGGCTCAGATATACTACAGGGAAAGAGAACGCTAATCGCAATTCATGCCCTAGAATCAGGTAACGAACTACCATCATTCATGGAGGCATATGGTTCAGGTGAATGCGATTCTGCCCTACTTGCTGAAGCTGTACAGGAGCTCTATGATAACGGCTCTATAGAATACGCAAGGGATAGGGCAATGTTCCACCACTCAAAGGCACACTCATGCCTTGACATCCTCGAAGATTCACATTCTGTGAAAATACTCAGAGAGATGACAGATTACCAATTAGTCAGGATAAATTAATCAGTCCTGATAATGAGATTCACCTGGTATCTCTGCCTTGAGTCCCTTTCTTTCCCTGATCTCCCCGGTTACTTTCTCATACAGATTTGGTGGCAAGTGTACGAAACCGGCATTTTCCATGTTCCAAATAGCCCTGCCTTGGCTTGCAGCACGGATGTCGTTAGAGAAACCAAATGTCTCGGCGACTGGAATGGTGCCAATAACCTTGGTCACACCGTCTTCAACTGGCATATCCTCGATTATACCTCTCCTGGTTGACACCTCTCTGGTTACTCCTCCAATAACGTCATTCGGAGAATCGATCTGGATCTTCTGAATTGGTTCAAAGATAACTGGCCTTGATCTCATGAATGCACCCTTGACGGCGTTTCTCACTGCCGGGATGGTTTGGGCCGGGCCTCTGTGAATAGCATCCTCGTGAAGCTTGGCGTCTACCAGTCTGACCAATACGCCCATCAAAGGCTCGTCTGCGACTGGCCCCTTCTTGCAAACGTCATTGAATCCATCAATGATAAGTTCCCTTGTTTCATGAAGATTCTGAATCCCCTTCGTATCATTAACTAGGACATTAGTGCCGTTAATCGCGTAGATCTTGCGCATCATATCCTTGTCCATTCCATATTCAGCAAACTGGTCCCCAACCTCCTTGGCATCTTTTGATCGTACTGCTCCATCCCTGAACTCTCCGGCTCTGAGCTTTTCGACAACTATGTCTGGCAGAGGCTCGGTCTCGATGTAGAACCTGTTGTGCCTATTCGGTGATTTGCCTTCGAATGGTCTACCCTTGTTATCGCTCTGAACTGATTCCCTGTATACCACAATTGGCTCACTGACCTTCACTTTGATTCCTTGTTCTTCTTCTAACCTGTATACAGTTATCTCTAGGTGGAGTTCCCCCATTCCAGCCAGAAGAGCTTCACCCGTTTCCTGATTGGTTGAGACATCCAGGGATGCATCGGCTTTAGCAAGGCCTCTAAGTGCATCTATGAATTTAGGTAGGTCCTTCATTGATTTTGGCTCGACTGCTACAGTGACGACTGGTTCCGATATGTGCCTTATTGCTTCGAACGGAGGGGCATCCTTCTCCCTAGCTATGGTGACACCTGCCGCGGCACTTCTGATTCCGGTGATTGCGGCAATATTCCCAGATGTGACTTCAGAGGTGGCAATCCTGTCCCCCCCAACCATCATGCCCACCTGTTGTACTCTCTCGGCTTTTGCCGCACCGATAGCCCAAACTGACTCTCCGTGTTTAATTCTTCCAGAATATACCCTGCCAACAGCTACTTCTCCAGCATGTGGGTCCATCCAGATTTTTGTTATCATGAGTGAGAGGGGGCCATCGGGGTCACACTCCATCATTGCTTTTCCAACGCCGGAATCTAAGTCCCCTTGCCAGATATTTGGGATTCTATATTTCTGCGCGATAACCGGAGAGGGGTGCTTTTCAACAGTCATGTCCAATAGGACAGTGTGAACTGGTGCGAGTTTAGCTAGCTCTTTTTGATTGTCATTATGACAATACTCGAAAATCTGTTTGAAGTTGATGTTGCTCTTCTGCATGTAGGGAATTGACATCCCCCAATTATAATACGCAGAGCCAAAAGCTACAGTTCCCTTCTGAACCGATACCTGCCACTCCTTTCTCAAATCCTCTGGAGCGTAGGTGGAAATTAGTTTGTTGACTTTAGTAATAATTTTCTCGAATCTACTCATCATCTCCGGACCGTCTATCTGAAGTTCGTTGATTAGTCGGTCGACCTTATTGATGAAAAGAACCGGTCTTACTTTCTCTTTCAGTGCCTGGCGAACAACTGTTTCTGTTTGGGGCATCGTTCCCTCAACTGCGCATGCTAGAATTATGCATCCATCTACAGCTCTCATAGCCCTGGTTACGTCACCACCGAAATCTACGTGGCCTGGTGTATCGATGAGATTTATGAGGTAGTCTTGACCATCAACAACGTGTACCATAGAAGCGCTTGCGGCATTGATTGTGATTCCTCTAGCGCTCTCCTGTTCGTCGAAATCCAGAACTCTTGACTTTCCTGCCAAATCCTCTGACATCATTCCTGCTCCCGCAATTAGATTGTCCGATAATGTAGTCTTTCCATGGTCAATGTGTGCGGCGATCGCGATGTTTCTGATATGCTCCCTATCGTGCATTATCTCTGTAGCTCGCTTGATGTTGTCTTCCTTACGACCCATCTCAATTCCTCTATTGGTATCGCCACCTGACTTTGGTTCATAAATCCGATTGTGGGGAGAACTAAAACTTGACTAGTAGAGGTGCTAGTGTAGGTGTTAGGATTACCTTGCAGAAGCGGCTATACGCTCAATTTCTTCTCTCTTGCCAATCGAGAATGCGGCTACATCTCCCTCGGCGGCCTTTGATATCTCACTGACGATCCCTTGGACAAGGGTTCTCTTACTTCCAGCCGTAGCGGCTGTGCATCCTATTGCTAAATTTCTCAAGGCGATGTCCAGTCTTCTGCTGGGTGATGAGTCTACTGCTTTTGGGGTGCTTACTGCTCCCTGCTTTATTCTAGTAATTTCCTCGCATGGAGCCGCCTCCACTATTGCATCGATGAAGGATTGAAGGGGATTATCGCCGGTTCTCTCATTGATTGAGTCCAAAGCCGCTTCGTATGCCTTGGCGCAGTGCTGTTTCTTCCCTGAGAACTTTCCTGTCCTCATCAGATTATTTATGAATCTCTCAACTACCGAGAGTTTTGACTTCCCGAACCATGCGTTTGCGTGCCTTCCCCCACTGTGAGGAGTTCCTATGGTTGTGAGATTAATGTATGGAGCTAGTCCCGGGTCGGAGCAGGTAACTTCTGTAGCGTCCCACTTGCCAAACACCATAGTGCCAATGCCCGCAATAGGGGCTTCGGCCCTCTTTTCTTGTTGACTTGACTGATCCGACATTAAGGCACCTTACCTGATTGGCTTCTCTTTTCGTCCCCTAACCATCTCATCGAGAGATACGCCGTTGACCTTTATCACCTTGAACCGGACACCCGGAAGGTCCCCATATGAACGCCCCTTGCTTCCGCCGATGCCCTCGACAAGGACCTCATCATGCTCATCGATGAATGATATCGCTCCATCTCCTGGAGCGAAAGCTGTAAGTTGGTTACCAGTTTTTATTAGACTAATCTTAACGGCTTTCCTGATTCCAGAGTTTGGCTGCTTGGCCTCGAATCCTACTTTTTCAACTACGATTCCCTTTGCCTGAGTACTTCCCATCAACGGGTCATGCTTCAGTACGCCACCTCTTTGTTGCTTGAATTGACGGTCCCTAAATTTGCGTTCCTTCCAACGATATTTCTTCCTATCGGTCTTCATCTTCTGCCCGGAGAAAAGACCTCTACCCAAAGTGACACCTCAGAATGACGCCTCGCCGACCCTCATGGGGTATAAGAGCGTGACGGGGAGCCCCCCGCTAATAGGGTACTAGAGGGGGATAACCTCACTAACATTCAAGCATCTATCGACCCCGGCCCCCGGTATGGCCTTCCGTGACATGCTAGCAGGCGTCCAAAACGTCGATGAGGCGACTAGCGTGATTCACGGCATGATAGATACCTCGAATGATCTTGGAGACATACCTTTGCTATTCAACAAAATCAGCGAAGCTCCCGGACATAGGGCGGCCTTGAACGTGTTAGAGAAATCCAGACTCTGTGAGATGTTTGACATATCTCCGGGGGATTTGATAGATGTCTTGACTTGGGCAATGGAAAATCCAACCGATCCGGAGATAGTCGAGGCTTCGGATGCGCCGGTGATGGAGTCGGGACAAAAGGTGGTGGACTTGACAAAGATTCCAATTCCGTGGCATTTTAGGGAGGACGGGGGGAGATACCAGTCTGCATCGATCATTATAGCGCAGTACTCTGGAGTCAGAAATGTTTCATTCCATCGCCAGCTTTTGAGAGACAGTAATCACACCGTAGCCAGATTGGTCCCGAGACATCTTAGAACCATCAGTGCTCAAGCTGCTGATGCTGGGGATGACGTGGCTGTTGCTGTAGTGAATGGGGCGGATCCAACTGTTCTTCTCGCGGCAGCGATGTCATTCTCTGATTATGTAGATGAGTTGACCGTGGCATCCTCCTTACACATGAAGCTCCATGGGACTCCTCTGAAGGTGGTAATTTTACCAAACGGGGTGATGGTCCCTGCGGACGCAGAGTATGCGATGGAAGCAAGAATTACCCCGGAAAGGGATGATGAAGGACCATATGTGGACATAACTGGGACCGTGGACGACATCAGGCAGGAACACGTAATTGAGTATGATAAGGTATTTCACAGAGATAATCCTGTTTTTCATGCCCTAATTCCCACTGGTATTGAACACAGGACACTTATGGGAATGCCAAGGGCTCCAACGATAAAAAATGCAGTTTCCAAGGAAGTCGAATGCATAGATGTCCACATGACTGATGGGGGTTGTGGCTGGCTTTCGTCCGTAGTACAGATTGTGCCCAAGAACAAGGGGGACGGCATGCTGGCCATTGATGCGGCGTTCAGGGGCCACCCTTCCATGAAGCAGGTAGTCGTGGTTGATGCAGACATAGATATTTCTGATCCCAAAAGAGTCGAATGGGCACTCATGACAAGGTGGCAACCAGACAAAGACACTGTCGTCCTAAAAGGTCAGAGGGGCTCAAGTTTGGATCCGAGTCGTGCAGATGACGGGATAACGAGTAAGATTGGCATGGACGCGACTTTGGATCCTGGAATCGATAGGGCTCCATATGAGTCCGTTTTGTGAGGCTCTCATGACGAGAACAAACATTGCAGAAGCTTTGCAACATCCAAGGAGGAGTCTGGGAGATAGGCACAGGAGTCAATCGGAAAAATATGTCTCACTCGCTTTAGACCAAAGAGGCGAAGTTATTGCTGATCGAGCAGTAAATCTTGAGTGGGGGGAGCAGAGCGCGAGGCAGGCTGTTTTGTATGACTTCACAAATCCAGACAACTGGTTTGCCCTAGTGAGAGTGAAGAGTTTACTTGGAGACTCGGCCGGGATTAGGGCCGTATTGGAAGACCTGTTTACTGTTCTTGGGCGAAAACCAGAACATATCGCCCAACTTGAGAATGTGGATTTCCTATCGAATGGGACTATTCTATTAGGAGCGTCGTTAGAGGCCGACCCTTTAGATGCCGATAAATGGTGGAAGATTGTATCTCAATCCGATGGTATGTTGGAAGAATTTTCTGAAAGAATGGGGTCTCTGGATTTGAGTGACCGTAGAGCAAATGTTCTTTTCTCCAGGAGAATAGAAAGAATCAGAGATTCTGGGTATGAAGAGGAGTTCTTGATGCTATCCAGGCTGATTCTAGCACAGAGGCCTTCGAACCATGAGGCATGGACGTCGCTTGGGAGGATGCATGAAAGAAGGAGGGAGTACAGTGATGCTTGGCTCTGCTATGACCAGGCGCAGAGTTTTTTTCCCGGTAAACCCGTCAGGGACGAATTCAGATCCCGCATGGAGAGAGAGATCGATGGATCGAAAAAGACAGCTTGGAATCCACCCGGAATAAGTCAAAGAATTGACTTTCTCATCAAGATGGAAGAGATGGCATCATTGGATAATGGGGAGATAATTCAAGAAGCTGATGAGAAAGAGAGTCTTGGCCCTCTCGACATTATCCATCAACTAATTAGCGAAGAGAGGATTTCTGAAGCCTTTTTCAAGTCAAGGAGATTAGCCTCCGAAGGTGTGGAGGGAGCGATGGAAATGTATGAAAAATTGAGAAAAATGATGGGGGAATAGTAGTGTTTGTTGTGTGTTGGGTATACTCCAAAAAGGGCCTTGAGGACGAGAAACCTTGGATTATGGTCCTCAACAAGAATAGGGGTTGGGAGCTTCCGGGTGGCGAGATTTCTGAAAATGAGGATTTTGACATAGCCGCCTTAAGGGAGCTTTACGAAGAAACAGGATTACTTGGAACCGCGATTAGATATGATGAAGATATCATTAAAGGAGGAGTTGTGGTTTTAATTGAAGTCGAAAATTCCCCAAACCCTGAGCCGTGGGACTCATTGGACCCTTCAATAATCGAAGTTGGCTGGTGCCTAGAGCCGCCCACGAGACTAGCATGGGAAGAAGAGGAGCTTGAAAAAATTAGAAATCACGACTGGAGTTCATCCAAGACCCTCGAATCCTGAATTTCTTCCTTTCTAGCTTTCAGCGCGTTTTTCCATATTGGCCTGTCTAATTTTTCTGAAGCCTCCAGAATTAGACCCAAGTCAATTCTTGACTGACCGGAGAGGTCATTGCAAAGTAATGGGAAAAGGTATTCTACCACATCCGCAATGTCACTCGGATTAGAGGGTGTTTGGCTGTTTCCTGGCCCCTCCCTTGGACTGGCATTCTCTAGTATTGCAGACATTGTGGGAGAGGCCTCATCTATTTCATCTAAGGCAAGGTCTAGCCACTCAAGGGATGCGGTAATAGCTTCAGGAACCATGTCTGACTCTATGAAACCACACCTAGCCGACCATAGATGCCTCTTTGCTGGATCGTAGTCGCCCATAGATAAAAGAATCCTACCGACCTCTATTCTTGATAATGATTTGATATCAATAGGGTGGCCATTATTCAGGGAGATCTCAGAGTGAGTGGCTAGGGACATCATCAACTCTCCTCTGTTGGCATGCCATGTAGCCAGATTTAGTAAAGCGAGACCGTGTAATGAAGAGCCTCTGGAAATGGCGTTTAACCTATCGACGCACCACCTTAATTCACCCCCTATGTCATCTGTTGGGACAAGTCCTATCAGCGCTCTTTCCAACCTTACCCTAGCCTCTATCAGGTGGTCGCGGTCAGGACCTGATCTGGATCTATTCAGGACTTCTTCCGAAATTTGCTTTGCCTGTTCAGTATCACCATCCGCCAGGAGGGAGAGCATGGACTCCAATAGGACGCCAAGTTCACTACGATTTTCTTCATTTGGCATGCTTCTCACTGTGTTTCGTAAGCTGTTACAAGGTCATCATACTTCTTACGGAGGTCATTTTCCCTAGAAGAAAGCCTATCCATGTGTTCTTGAAGTGCTATCATAGAGGCCTCTAAATCATCTTTTATTGAGTCTCTGTCCTCAACTTCCAGCAGTAGACTCCCAATTGCTCTGTAAACCGGCTTTTCTGGATCTTGCTTAGACAGGGCGTCCAATGTTATTGATATCTCACTTAGCTGGGTTGTGACACTTTGTATCTGTGCTAGTGTAGACTGTAATTCCTGAGCGACTGCCTTCAGAGCCTCAGCAACTTCATTGTTCGAATTCATATTAATCGTCCTGTCCAGTTATTGCATTCAAAGCTTGCTCTGAGGCAATCACGCCCCTCATTGTCGAGTTCCAAATAGCCCTGAGATCGGAGAAGGTTCCTGCTGTGAGGGCTATCGAAATTCTCTCACCTGAATGAGTGTAGTCTGATTCTGTCCGAAGTCCGCTTGCAATGTGCTCTGCGTGGGGGTGTGAGAATTTCAATGACAGGGAAATACTTCCCTCATTCTTCCTCTGAGTCGGCAACTTCTTCTGCCTCCACGATTTTTCTCTCGAATTCCAAGGCTGCCTGCTGGGCGATCACGGCCATGTCAGTTGCAGTAGCCCCTTCCATGGATCTCCTGACTACCCTATTGTTAGCATCCGATGCTCTTGTGAAGGGTTCCCAAACGCCTCCAGTGAATGTGTGCCCACACTTCCTACACTCCCAGATCCCCGCGGCCTTCCTCCTTACCTTCTGGTACTGGCATGATGGGCATGTGTATTCCTTGGACTTCTTCCTAAGGGCCGATCCAGCCCTCCTCCTTACGCTGACTCCGTATCTAGACCCGAATCTAGCTGTAAGTCCTGCTTTTTGAGTTCTTTTTGCCATAAAATCACCTTTAGTCCATCAATTCTCTTAATTCGGCACATCTCTTCTTGGCGTGCTCCATTATGTCTGCAAACTCGTCTGCCGTGAAGATTCCCTTTAGACCCTTTTGGAGAGAGTGCACATGATCGTCATCACCAAGGGTGATGTGGATCCTTTCGTCTCCTCCTAATTCCTCTTTGTACGACGCATCGTAGACGAACCTTCCGCCCACCTTGTGGTATGAGCACATTATAGGCTTCTTAGAGACCTTTAGAGGGGAGTCTTTCCCTACCTCAAACTTCTCAGCTGGGATGATTGCGGACCTTAGGGCCGCAATTCCAGCCAACGCAAAGGCATCAAAGAGGTTGCCATCGTCAGAAATAGCATGCAAGTCTAGGATTACCTGCCACGCCTTTTCTCCTGGTATTATGCATAAATCATCCACATCGATACATCCGGATTCCCTGATTCCCCTATCTACAACTCTCCCAAGTTCGATTGACTCTGGACTTGGTGGCCCTGCCTCCCAATGTCTGCCAGCAATTGGCCTTACTTCGCAGGAACACATCAAACCACCCTGGTTTGGCCTGTCAGGATAGGGAGTCATTAGCTGGAATTTAACACCTGCCAATACTATGGTGTTGCCCATGGTGACTCTGGCGGATCCTTCGGCCCTTGGCAGAATTCCGGTTTCGAGCTTTATCTCACGGCCCTCGTATTGCCCTCTGCCATCTAATCGGGCGTCATTCATTGCCAAATCCGATAGGTGGTCTCTGAGGAGATTTGGGACTATTGGTGCACTCATTAGTTCGCACCTCCCTTGAGGGCCTCAACCATTAGTTTGTGAACCTGCATTGCAGCATCCACATTGTAATCCCAAGCCTGCTTGAATTCATCTGGTGATAAATCGCCGTCCATCTGAAGGAAAACCAATTCCCCAGTGTTGGGAAGTATGCCCATTGGCAAATCGGCTTCCCCGTAATTGTCCTCCTCTTTGTTAAGGTCACAGACGACTACATCATTGACCTTTCCACTCGCCACACTTACCACCATATCTGTCATCGGTATCCCTGCATCGGCAAGCGCTACGGATGCTGCAGTTAGGCCTACGCATCTTGTTCCTGCCTCAGCTGAAATAATTTCTATGCTAACTCTAATCTTGGATCTGGGGTAGAGCTCTAGTAAAACGACGCTTTCCAAGGCATCTTTAGTAACTTTACTGATTTCCCTGCTCCTTCTGTTGAAGCCCGGTCTAATTCTGTCCGTAGTTGAGAAAGGAGCCATGTTGTAGGCAACGTCGATTACTGCTCTGTCTTGCCTTTGAATCTTCCTTGGGTGGGCCTCCATTGGGCCGTAGACTGCCACTATGGCCTCATTGGTACCCCAAACCATCCTGCATGAGCCGTCTGCTACTGGGACGACGCCCGTCTCAATCGTGATAGGCCTGACGTCACCTGGCTTTCTGCCATCCATTCTAAGGCCATTCTCATCTATCATTTGTACATCTCCGTATCCACCCATCAAGCACCAACTCCTACTATCCTAGCCTCGGAGGATATGTTTTCAATCCTCTTTCTGACCTCTAATATGTTCTCCAAATCTCCATCTATCCAAAGGCGTCCATTGTCGGTTACGACTATCCTGCAATCAGTTTCCATCTTCATGGCTCTCAGGAAAGAGCCACCCTTTCCAATCAGGTGACCGAGCAGATGTGGGTCCAATTCATCAAGGGCCCCTGAGCGAATCTTCCTAAGGCCCATGCCCTTCATTGTAACCACGCTCTGGTGAGTTTCCTCGACTTCTTGCACTCTGCAAAGTATTGAGTCGCCTATGTCTAGAACTTTCCTTGTTCCTCCGAATTCAACTTTCGCAGGACCCAAGCTCATCGGGAGTATTGAATTGAATGGCGCGCCTATGTCGACGAACCAGATGTTATTTGTGCACCCTTCTATGTGGCCTATCACCAAATCGCCAGGCCTGGGCATATATCTTGTGTGGAGGGGGCTAACTGATATTGTGTTACCCTTCCTATTCATTCTTCCTTGTTTCGTTGATTTGACTCTGTCACCGACGACTAAAACGCCATGTCCAGCTTCAACCCCCTCTGATGGCCCCAGGTCTTCTCCTGGCACGACGACGGGGGATCGTCGTGAGTTTCGCGGTCCGTCCGCGTTGCTCTCATTACTCATGTTATCAAGTTGGCCGACCGGCCTACTATTCATAACCGTTGATGTTAACACCTACGGTGAGAAGTCAGTCAAGTTCCTTCACCTCAGCTTCAGAAGCCCTTCCTGAGACCTTGCTTATGAGCTCGTTTTTCATACCCCCTGGGACCTCAACAATACAGGCCCATGTGCCGTCTGAGAGCCATTCTTGTCGCATTATCACGTCCCTCAGAATCTGATTTACCGCGCCATACGAGGACCCGGGGATTTTGAATGCCAGTCTTACCGTAATGAATTGCAGAGGTATGAGGGGTTTCAGAATCTTCACTGCATCGGAAACTTGGCTTTCTACTGATTTGAACGGATCCACAGAAAATCTCGCCTCCTCGAGGGCGTTTTCTATTCTGGTTCTTGGGTGGGGCATCCTAGTTTTTGGGTCCGTGGCGGTGGTTGCAATTTCATTTATGATCTGAAGTTTTTTTTCACTCACCATCTTCTTTCTTTGTGCGGTTGTCAGTTGTATGGACCCTTGTCTCAATATGATTTCAACACAGTGTTGGATATCGATAGTTCCGAAAACCTTCTCTAATGCCTCGGAGGTAGGCCTCTCGCCGTTTCTGGAATCTGTCCAAACTTCGCTTACTGCTAATAAATCGTCAATATCTACGGAAGTATGGTCTTCTTTCCACGCATCAACCAGTTCTGGATCCACAAGAATCTCATATCTTGATCCTCCCTTCTCGAGTCTCGCAATGACTGCATCATCTAAGCTGACCATGTGAATCCTATGTGACCAAGGCATAAGGAGATATGGCTAATATCCGCTCTCAGAGCTTGGATATGTGCTTTTTCAAATCCTCTGGGCCCAGCTCTCTGTATCCTGAATTATCGATTATGCATATCTCTACGGATTCACCGGTAAGGCCGTCATCGAATGTCTGGGATAGTGCTTCAAGACCGATTTTGACAGCGGCATTTTCCGTCATACCAGCCTTCCATTTGTCTTCGAAGTAGGATATAACTTCGCTCCTTCCGCTTCCTATTGCTCCTGCGTGGTATGACCCATAGGCACCAGACGGGTCTGTTTCATAGAGATGTGCGCCCTCAGAGTCGACTCCTGCAATTAACAATGCAGTCCCAAAGGGACGAGCGCCCCCATATTGAGTGAATGATTGCTTGTAGTCACACATCTTCTTCACTAGTGTTGTCACATCAATGGAGTCACCGTAGGTCATTTTGTTAATCTGGCATTGTACCCTTGCCCTGTCTACGAGTTGCCTAGCATCTGCGACTAGTCCCGATGTTGTAATTCCGATGTGATCGTCTATTTTGTACATCTTTTCGATGGATTCTGGGATTACAAGCTTACTTGGAATCCTTTTTGCTACAATCAGGATTACTCCATCGCGAAATTTAACTCCAACGGTTGTGGACCCTCTCTTTACCGATTCACGAGCATACTCGACTTGGTGTAGTCGTCCGTCTGGTGAGAAAGTGCCTACTGAAGAATCGTATCCGCGTCCGCTCGGTTGCATCGTAATCAACTAGGTTGCGACATCGGCCTCTTATCAAGGTTGGTTGGAAAGTGGGTCTTGCTTCGTTGCATTCAAGCGGTATGTTCGTTTCGGTTGTTGTGTGAGGGTAGCAGTATTGTGCTCAGGCGGTAAGGACTCCACGTATGCAACGTGGTGGTCTTTGATGAGGGGGTGGGATGTGAAAGCCTTGGTGACCTTGTGTGTTACAGGTGACGATTCCATGATGTTCCAGATGGAGGGGGTTTGCGTTGCAGGCCTCCAATCTTCTTCTTGCGGGATTCCGTGGCTTCCTATCGCCACCCGAGGTAAACCTGAGGAAGAGGTGAATGATCTTAGAAGGGGGTTGAATGGGGAGACTAACCCCCAAGCGGATTTTGATATATTCTGGCCTGAAAAATGGGAAAAGTCTGGCATTATCCTTCATGAAGGAGAGCTGGAGATTGACGCATTAATCACCGGAGCTCTAAGGTCTGATTATCAGAGAACTAGGTTGGACATGATGTGTTCCAGTCTAGGAATCAAATCATTCTCACCTCTATGGCACCATGACCCCTCGGAGCACATGAGGCGTTTCCCTTTGCAAGGTTTCGAAGTAAGGCTATCATCCATTTCTGCCGACGGACTTGGTGAGGAGTGGATTGGTAGAGAATTAACTAAAGAAGCTGTGGAGGGACTGATTCGAACGTCCGAGAAATTCAGGTTTAATGCTGATGGAGAAGGTGGCGAATACGAGACCCTAGTACTTAGTGCACCGCACATGAAGGATTCAATTAATCTCAGAGGGGAAAAACACTGGGGAAAAGGCAGAGGGTCTTGGAAATTAGTATCGGGAAACTTATCCAGTAATCGCTAGCCTCAAACAGGAAGGGCGTCTCCGAGGGCCGGTGGCATAGTGTCGGTTTCCCCATTGGACTACAGATATGGAAGAGATGAGGCCAAAGCGATTTGGTCAAGAGAAGGAAGGCACTCTAGGCAACTTGAGGTTGAGAGGGCATTGGTTTGGGCTCATTGCAAGATGGGCAGAGTCAGCGCCGAGCACTACGATATGGTAGCTGATATATCTGATCCCGGAATCGTTACAGCTGACCGGGTAGAGGAAATCGAAGCAGAAACCAAACATGACATAATGGCCCTTACTAAAGCCATGGCCGAGGCGGCTGGAGAAGCAGGATGGTGCATACACTTAGGGGCTACAAGCAATGACATCGTTGATTCAGCCGTTGCTCTCCAAATCAAAGACAGTGTGGAAATACAAATCACTACCCTGAAGGCACTAATAGAGACCCTTTGTGATATTGCAGAAAGGGAGAGAGATACAATAATGATCGGGAGGACTCATGGTCAAGCCGCCGTTCCCATAACATTTGGATTGAAGGTAGCTGTGTGGGTTGACGAATTCAGGAGGCACATTGAGAGGCTAGTCACAATGAGGCCTAGGATAACAGCGGGAAAATTCCTGGGGGCCGTCGGAACAGGGGCCGCACAAGGTGAAGACGCGCTAAAGCTCCAGAGTCTTATTCTCCAAGAACTAGGCCTGGAGGTTCCCGTGGCCACTACGCAGGTAGTTGGAAGAGATCGCTACATCGAGTGGGTAGGTTGGATGGCAAATGTCTCAACCAGTATCGAAAAGGTGCTACAAGAAGTCAGAAATCTACAAAGAAGCGAGATTGCAGAGGTTGCAGAGGCTTTCGATGTGGAGAAACAGGTTGGTTCTTCGACCATGGCTCACAAAAGAAATCCAATAACCGCTGAGAATGCCTGCGGATTAGCCAGAATAGTTAGATCGATGATTATACCATCTTACGAAAATGCCTTGCTTTGGCATGAGAGAGATTTGGCTAACTCCTCATCCGAGAGATTCACCCTCTCACACTCAATGATATTACTTGATGACATAATCACAAAATGTGACCGTGTGATGTCTAGACTTGTAGTAGATAGAGACAGGATGCTCAAGAATATTGAGGCGCAAAATGGCCTCGTAATGGCCGAGAAAATTATGTTGGCCCTAGTGGATAGTGGCATGCCTAGAGACGAGGCCCATGAAGTTATGAGGAGTTCATCCATGAAGGCTCTCGAAACTGGAATGAATCTGAGGGATGTCTGTTCCGAGGACACCAGAATCAGCGATGTTTTTGATGGGGAGGAGTTGCATCATTTGTTTTTGCCTTCTAGCCATCTCGGAGTATCTGGGGAAATTGTTGACAATGCAGTCTCAATAGCCAGAAAGGCAATTGGCGATTCGTGATTTTAGCACTACTCTACCGAGTAGAAGATTCCTCTTATTATCTTGAGCCTGACTTCCAATGCTATCAGAATTATCAGAAGGATGGTAGCCACAGCTGATAGTGTTGGGTCTATCATTGCCAGGGATAACACCAAGCCTGTAATGGTTGAGACGATTCCAAGCAAGAGGATCATTGCATGAGGTCCGTATTGATTAGCGTCATCGAGTGCGACTCTTAGGAAACCATCATCCAATACAGACGAAATCATGCCCTCATCGGAATCCCGGAATTCGGGTGCCTGCCTCCTAGGGATTCTGTCAGCCATGGCATCTCTGTATTGCGGATTAGGTAATACGTAGATTATATTTCTCTGAAAAAAATCGTAGCAATGCTCTTTCACCTAATCTTTTACGAAGAGACATGATAGGTTACGAGGAGGGGGCTGTACATGTCTCAGCAAGTCCTGGCTCGGGGAAGACGGCTTTGTGCCTCGGCGTAGTATCAGGCGTAATCTCAAGTGGCGGAAAGGTGGTTTGGGCATGCAGGGAGATGCCGAATTTAGATAGAACCAGGGAGATTCTTAGCGGTATCTCCGAGGAGGGTTATGAGAATATTTCCATAATTCATTTTTCGAGTGAGCTCCCAAAATATACTGATGCTATATTATCAATGAGTAGGGATTTCAACAAGTCGGATATCGTCATAGTGGACGATTGGTGCGGAAGCTATGGCAGGGCCAAAAAAGAGGAAATTAAGTCGGTTATAAGGATATCAGAAAATTGTAAGGCTACTAATGTTGTAATTACCTCTAGCTCTTATGAGGATGCATCCGGGGCTTCAGAAAGTAACTGGATTTCCAGAGGGGGGAGGTCAGTTAACGAGGCTTATCAGACGGTTTTTCTACAAAAACATCCGATGAGACAAGGGGTTCGTATAATTCGTTCCGAAGGTGTCGAAAAGCTACTTTTAATGACAAAACATGGTCTTGAAGAGATATCTAATTGAGCTTAGAGATTAGAGACTCCATTTCTGAAATGGCTTCTTCTGTGGGCTCATACAATTCCTCCGGGGACCTTGCGACCCCAGAGTATTCTTTCTCAACAGAGCTCGGAGATCCTGTAAACCTCCCAATGATGAAGAAAACCATAAGAAAGGCTGTCAGAATCAGGATGACTTGTAATATCTGTTCTGTCTCCATGATCACCTGAGGAGTATTTGAGATAAAAACCTACATCGGAATTCCATGTTCAAGAGGCATTGAAAGATGCCTTCTGTTTGATGGATTGGGTTGTGACCACCCCTCCACAAGATCCAGACCAACTGGAGACCACTGATCAAAAATCCAAGATTTCTCCGCTTTCCTTCTGCATTTGTCGCAGTAAAGATCCTGTCCCCTTCCTTTACTCCGCATGGATGTCCCGCAACACTCGGGCCGAGAAAGATTCCTGGGGCTAGCAGAGTCCAATTTGAGCCTCTCAAGGTGTATAGAACCGTCTGGCGATCTAAGTCCCATCCATGAAATCCTGTCTCCCGGCATCAGTTGCCTCAGCAATTTATTGACGGTACCACCTTCATTAAAAGCGACTAGATTCAAACCCTCTTGGTCAGAAATTACCTTGACGGTTGCATGGGCTCCTTTCATTACCTCTGGCTTGGAGATGACCGTCCCACTGGAAGTGCCCTCTAAGTGGTCATCGGATAATTGATTCGTGATGTGAGATGACCACTTGAAGCATCTCTCGTTTCCTTCTACACCTTGAATCCACGAGTTGGCGGACTCCACTGCAGACTTGTTTGCTCCCCGTATTCCGTAAAGGACAGGGCAGGGAGTTCGAGGGGAAATAATTCCCTTATCAGACGTGGGATCTCTGTTCATGAATGTATTAGGGAAAAGCCTAGACATTTCATCTATTGATTTCTTTGAGATTTTCCGCTCAGTACCGATTTTTTCATCTGCTCTCCATCCGATAAGCTCCCATGAATGATTCCCTGGTGGCATCCAAGAAATTGCTGCGCTAGCGCCAATGACTCCCCATCGATCTTCGTGGGAGAGAACGAATATATTCGAGTCGGTTACTTCTTTGATTCTATCATCTAGACTTACCTCTCCCCTGACAGCTTCCCAATACCAATCAGAGGGAGTCGCATCAAAAGAAACAAGGAGAGCTGGAGAAGGATTATTCTCGGTATCGGGATAGCTAGCAATTTCTGACAATAAATCATCAAACCATGATTTGCAACTAGAAAGTAAATTGCTCTTGGAATCAAAGGGAATTTCTACCACTGCGGAAAGAGCGCCATTCCCCCTGGTCCTTCTCGACGCATACGGCCATAAACGAACAAGCCTCCTTTCTATTATCTTGAGTTCCTTTATTTTATTCAAGCGACCCATGAGTTCCTCGAATGAGTATGTCGTACATCCAAAATCTGGATGGTCGGTATCATCCAAGCCAATCCTAACTATCAACTTACTTTTTTTCATGGTCAATTCTCCAAGATTTCGGAGATTACCTCGCTGATACCAATATCCGGATTACATCTGAATGATCTGACACCGTGAGCAGTTGCTGCCAAAATATCCACGTTTCTATCTCCTACCATCACTGAATCTGACTCCGAGGGGCGATCTTTCCAATTATCTCCAAATTTGATATCTGCCTCTTTCAAGGACTTGCCAGTGTGTGCGGCATCGATAATCTGTCTGCCTGCTTCAAGCATACCGGGATTCGGTTTTCTGGCCCATGAATTATGCCATGGGGCATATGGGCTATGAAGGGTCAGGTCAAGGATGGCGTCTGGGTCCGAACGAAGTAGCTCTTCCCTCATCTTGTCGTGAATCAGTGCTAGGTTTTCTCTAGACCAAAGCCCTCTGCCAATTGGGGACTGGTTAGTAACAATACAGATCCTGAATCCATTCCTCCTTAGTTCTCCTATAGAATTGGCGGCGTTTTCCAGAACGAACACTTCTGAGGTATCATTGACATAACTCTCGAACCCCCTGATTATCACACCGTCTCTATCCAGATATGCAATCTTGCCTCCCCAAGGCTCATCGGAGGGCAGTGGTTCTAGATGCAAGGGAGAATGCAGGCTCTCCCTATCCCTCATTGGCGGGAACATAATATCACAGCTCTTTTTCCGATTTTACAGCTTCTTTGATGATATGGTTGATTATTAGCTGGACGTCCTCAATCCTTTCCATCGAGGTACTGGGTACGATTATTGCCAAATCCGCAATTTTTGCAAGTTTTCCCCCTCCCATTCCCTTGTAATCACCGGTAATTCCTACTGTATCGCAACCGATGCTTTTTGCATATTTGATACCGTGGATAATGTTGTCCGAGTTTCCAGAACCAGAGTATGCAATGACTAAATCACCCTCAGATGCGAATGTGGATAGCTGTCCAACAAAAACTTGTGAATAGCCTTCATCATTGGCCCATGCGGAGAAGGAAGAAATGTTATCGGAATGTGATATAGTCTTGAGTCCGAGCTCTTTGGACCAATCCCCTGCGCTGTGTGATGGAGTTGCGGCACTTCCCCCATTCCCGATGAAGTGCACAGTTGAGTCGCTGGAAGCAACCGACAGAACCTTCGAATACAGGGTATGCAAATCGCCCATAGGTAGCTCATCGATAGTTCTCTTGAGGTCAACTAGGTAGCCATTTGCGAAGTCCAAAAAGTCGGAAGTCATGTACTCACCCGGCTATCCGTTGAGGGCATCATATTTACGGGTTGATGGCTCGTTAGTGCCATGGAGGACCCAATCGAGGCTTTGACATCCTCTTTCGCTGATGCTATCGGAGTGCCTGAATTCTCGCTCTGGCTCTCATTCTGTTGGTTCGGCGCTTTGTCATTGGCGTTCTCCTTCCATCGTGGAGAGTCGGCTCTTGCCTCATATTCCGCGGCAATTGGGTGGTCACTGCTAGGGCTATTTTTCTACATGCAGTCCGCTCACTTTGTTGAAATTAGGGATCCGTTACTTGTCATCATGACAGCTGGTGCCCTTCCAGCGGGTATAGTTCTGGGGATTTGGGAGATAAGGAACTGGGAAATGAAAGACGAGTCTATGGTTTGGCTAAGAGGCGCTGTGGCTTGGTCGGTAATACCCTATTACATCGTTTACAGCATACCAATCCTCAATATGGAATTCGTTGAAATGACAGCTCGGAGCACAGAGTGGTTGCTAGAGTTTGCTGGCCTTGGTTCGTTTGAGGTTGGGGAGATGATGGTTGACCTCCCGGAAGGAGCAATCGCGGTATCACAATGGGAAGGAAGTAGATATTTCCTTACCGAACCTCTTGGAGAAAGTGGCTTCTTTATCCCATTCAACCATTCAGATGGGACACCAGTTAGTGTTAGCTTCATACTAGCTTGCTCTGCCCTCCAATCGATGATAATTTTCGTCGGTGCGATAGTAGCATTGAGTTCTGTCTCTTGGAAGAGGAGAGCTAGGGGCTTATTGATTGCGATCCCAACGATTCATGTCCTTAACGTATTCAGAAATGCGGGAATAGTGTGGCTAAGTGATACGTATCCCAACTGGAGGCTTTATTCTGGTTCTGAAATCGATATGTTCGACTTCACCCATAGCTATGCGGCAAAGCTGGCAAGCCTATTTGCGATGTTCCTGATGGCCACCGCATTATTCGACCTTCTTCCAGAGCTACATAAGCACATAATCAGAATTACAAAGCCTTTGACCAAATTGTTTGCGAAGAGTGAGACTGAGTCAGCGCGATCTTAGTTTCTCATAAAGATCCCCAGTAAGTGGCATCTGGTGCTCCCATGCGAACTCCTTCATCACCCTCAGAGCCTCTTTCTCTAATTCGGAATCCCCAACAAAGTCTGTTACATCTATAGTTGCGTTCCTAGTATTCGCCTTGAAGGCGGCAATCGGCTCTTCCTTGTGGAATACCAGATAGGCGGAGCCAAAACCAAATCTCTCCCTTAGCAAACCTCCAAAGTAGTGAATCAATGGATCAGAAGGGGGGATCACTAGATCACGGGTCTTAGGAATCCCCTCGGACTCCAAAATCTCCTTCCTGCCCCAACTGATATCGTGTTGGTCGTCCACCAGGAATCCTTTGATGAGGGTGCCGTCTTCCTCAAACTCATGGAGAACATCGCTAATTTCTTCTGGGGAGAATGGGGTTCCAGCAAGCCTTTCGAACTGTTTCATTGAAATCACGGGATAGTCCTCAACGAGTTCCCTTAGATACTGCCTTTTTATGCTCCACAAATCATCGCTTCTCATCGGCTCTACTGTCTTGAATCCGCCTCTGTAATCTTGAACCAGGTGCCCGCTTCTGACCAAAGGAGAAATTAGTTTCCTGAACTCCGCCCTTCTCATTGCCAATCGCTCCATAAATACGGATGGGTCGTTATGATTTCTGAAGAATTCCAATATTCCGAAATCGTCATCCTCGGGAGGGGCGTTTCTGATGGCAAGCAATCTCTGGAAATGAGGGAGTCTGGCCCAGACCTGATGACCTCTGAGGTTGGTTCCCTGGTGAAGTTGCTCTGTAGCGGCCATTGACTGAAGGTCGACCCTGAACATCTCACAACGGCCCCTGAGGGCGAAGTCGTCTCTCAGCTCGTCGATTTCCTTGAGTGCATATGTCTCATTCTCCCATCTACTGACTTGATGGATGTTATGAGTGTGAAAGAGAAGCCTGTTGATGCTCTTCCTAGGTCTAGGTTCTACTACTCCTCCCCTGATGTATCTCTCGCCGTCTCCCATCGAGACGAATCCGAGGTCGGAAAGGATTGACTGTATATTTTCATCACAATCGTGAACTGGGACTCCGTTGAATGAGTGCATTACGGATACATCGACCAGCCTATCTCTGTAATTTTCCAGAAGATCGTTGAAGGTGTCTTTGAACTCGTCAAGGTAGGAATGCGGAATATTGACATCCTTGATTTCTAGGTAGTCATTAACTACGAACATCAGTATTCTCCCTATAGGGTCAACACCTTTGAAAACAGGATGATACCATCCCTGCTTCAGAATCATTCTAACTTCCTGTATGAAACGACTACAGAAGGGATCCGATTGTGCAAGAATACGCATGTTCCTGTCCTCGGCCATCGGGGAGAGTAATCTCTCAGCGTCTTCATGGGAAGAATAGTAATCCGTTGGATCGGGTTGAAGTGCTACAACTCTGCAGATACTCCCATCGTTCTCCAAGTCTCTCAACACTTCAGCCAACTCTTCTACGGGCCTACTCACAAAGAACCTCAGTGTATGAAGCCTCACGGGTCCAATTTTCGAAATCAATGCGGTTAGGGCCTCGGGGAAATCCATTGGCTTCACTATTCCGTGAATTCTCCTGAAGAGGGCTATAGATCTCTTTCTGTTCGGAACATCGAGGTACTGCTTAGCTACAATGAGTTGCCTTTCTAGGTTTGAAATGGCTCTCTTGACACTCTTCTGGATATGCTGGTTCTCCTTTCCCCTGGGGTATTCAGCCAGAAGCTCTGCCCTTGTAATCCCCTCCTCAGGAATTTTTTCGAGAAGCTCCTCCTCTAGAGAGCCAATCCACGGATCTGAACGTAGCCCCAGAAGCATTGGAATCTGGTCCAGGGTGGTATAGCCTACCCTATTGTGCAGAAGCCTACCATTGTATACGTCCTTGTCGTGCTTGAAATCTTTCCAATCCCTGAATCTAAAATTCTCCACCCTGTGTATGAGCTCATCCCTTCTCTGAATCAGTGCTAAGGACCTTATCGCCTCAGAAGGCTCAGAGAACTTAGTGAATGATTTCTGTAGAAGTAATGTCTGCAGAGTTCTGTAATCGACAACTTCAACGCTACCACCAGTTATTCTGTACTCGTCTACCCGGAGTATGAATTCACCCTCCTCAGTCTGTGTAAAGAACCCTATAGAGACTAGATTTCGCATTTCAAGTTCTTGTAGTACGGCTTCTACCTGTCCTAGAGGGAAGGGTAGTCTCTCACTCAGTGAATCAAGTGTCTGGGGCCCTTCTGATCCTAGCATATCGAGGAGCTTCAGCCTGAGGCAGTCCAGTGGGTCAGACAAAGTTGAGGAAACCCACTTAGAGGGAGTGGCCCCGCTGAATTCCTCAGCAACCTCATAAGTCAGTCCCCCGGTATAAAGCGCTCTCAAATCTTCCATCTCAGATGCTCCTGCAACAGCAAGACAACCCAGTGTACCGTGGACTCCGGCCATCCTCATTGAGAACCATTTGTCATCGATCTGCTCGTGATTAGTATTGCGAACCTTGGTTATTAGTCCCCTCTCTGCGAGCTCGTAAACCCATTCTCTGATAGTGGATATTTCTATCCCACTGAGCTTTGAGTTGTAAAGGGGATTGGTTAGGCCACGTTCCAAACCGCCTCCCATATCCATCAATCTCAACAGGTCGATTGCATTCTTCGGTACAGCTACTTTGGATTGGTAGTAGTCCGAGATTGTATCCTTATCCAGGTCTGTTGCAAGAGACCTGGCCCCTAGCAAGCGCCTGAGAATCTCTGGATCGACGTCTTTGATTAGATATGCTCTAGTTCTGAGGCTTAGCAAATCCTCGAATGCTGACATGAATAATGTCATCCCCAGTGGGGATGGCATTTTCACATGTCTATGGACTATCCTAACGTCCTCACTATCCATCCTAGAGATGAATTTCCTAAGTTGCTCCATGTCCAAGTCACCGGTCAGAATCTCACTCATTGCTTCACGGATGATTACTGACCCTTCCATTTGCCTATGCTTTGTCATTATGGCCTCGGCTTTCTGTTGGAATTGCTTCGGGCTTACTTCCTCGGCCCCTATTCTCCTGGGGTTCAACATGCTCCTAGACGAAACTTCCCTGAATCTCTTAGAGAAAAGTTGGGAGTCCATCATGTATCTTTGGAGAATATCTTCACTGGTATCATTTCTGAATACTTCAGGAATTTTAGAAATCTCGACCTCATGACTGAGCTTTGCTAAAAACCCATTTTCATCAAAAGAAAGCTCATGGATAATTATGTTCTCTTTGGACGCGATTCCTGCAAACAGGTACCCAAGAGCCAGATTGAAAGCCCTACCTCTGCAGGTCGTAACCACATAGGTTGGCAGGGGGGAGTCTACCTGTTCGATTAGTATTCTGTCATTGGAGGGGACCTGGAACGTTGTCGCAGTGTGTTCGTCCAGGAACTGCTTCAAGGCCATGGCTACTGGCTTGTTTAGCTGGAGGGCCTCAGTTAGAATAGGCTCGTAGTCCGTTCCCATTCGGGCCCCTACGGACACTTGCCCTAGTAATCTCAAGACTGCTTGGCTAAGCTCATGAGTTCGACTATTGGCCTCACCCGTCCATGATGGAATCGTTGGCCTGTAGCCGGTAGCAGGGGTTACATTGACTCTCGTTCCCCTTACGCTAGCAACCCTGTAAGTAGAACCACCTAGAAGGAAAACATCGCCATTCCTCAGGCTAGAGACGAAGGAGGACGATAGCTGTCCCACAAGAGTCCCATCCCCGGTGAACACTAGGTAGCTGTTGTCAGGAGCAATGGTACCAATGTTGGTGTAGTATATCATCTGGGCGAAACCTCGCTTGCCGAATCTGTTATCTTCCCAGTCTAGCCAAACTCTCCTCTCTTCATCTAGCATGTCTAGGACTTCGATATAATCATCGTAAGGTAGGGACCTGTACGGCCATGATGATGAAACTAACTCGTATGCATCATCTATATCCCACTCTTTGATGATTGTGAGACCGATTAGGAATTGTGCAAGTACATCAAGAGAATTCTCGGGGAATTTAAGTAAGTCCATTTCACCTTCGAGAATGGCCATCTGAAGTGCTACGAGCTCCACCAGATCATGAGGAGACGTTGGGAGGAATCTGGCTCTAGGCAATCCTCCGACTTGGTGTCCAGCCCTTCCGATTCTCTGTAATGCTGTAGCGATTGATCCCGGAGATCCGACTTGTATCACCAGATCCACTGAACCAATATCTATTCCCATTTCCAAGCTTGAAGAGGAAACCACGCATCTAAGTAGGCCATTTTTTAATTTGCTTTCAACGTCAAGTCTGATTGCCTTGTCCATTGATCCATGGTGGCCCTCGACGCCTTCCATCCCTGCAATTTTCAATCTCTGAACTACTGTTTCAGTCATATTCCTCGTGTTGACGAAGACCAATGTTGTAGTGTGGGCTTCAGCTAATTCCTTTATTCTGTCAACATTGTGATCAAGAATTTCCTTGACGGGAATTGAGCTAAATCTCGGAGTTGGCAGAATGATGTCTAAATCCAGCTCCCTATCACCTGATATCTTCGCGATGGCTACCTTCTGGGGATCTACATCAGATTCCCGTGAATCGCTAGCAACTAGGAATTCTGCAACCGCATCCAAAGGCTCCATCGTAGCGCTAATGCCGATTCTCTGTACGTCTGAGGAAACGACTGAGTCCATCAGTGCCATACTGAGTGACAGATGTGTGCCTCTTTTGGTTGGTACAAGAGAGTGCATTTCGTCTATTATGAACCATTTCATCTGGTCCAGGATTGGCCTGAATCTCTTTGAGGCTAAGCCCAACCCCAGTGATTCAGGGGTTGTGATTAGGATATGGGGTGGCTTTCTTAGCATCTTTTCTCTTTCGCTTTGAGGGGTATCACCAGTTCTGAGACCGACCTTGATCTCTTTAGCCCTGCTTGGGAGATACCTCTCCTTTATTTCTCCTAGTGGGCCCATGAGATTCTTCTCTATGTCATTGGCTAGTGCCTTGATCGGGGAAATGTAGACGCATTGTACGGCATCTGGGAGAGAGCCATCCAATGATCTCCTTACCAAGTCGTCAATAATAGTGAGAAACGCTGTCAGAGTCTTTCCGG